>OFIS01000020.1_pt1 | contig 246019 bp, 238 predicted proteins | sample 1775071 | NCBI WGS metagenome assembly OFIS01 (sample SAMN08195774, study PRJEB24354) | sludge metagenome | isolation source: sludge from phenol fed wastewater aerobic bioreactor C | place: India: Nagpur | collected 2016-09-17
GAGCCCCGCCCGCAGGCGCCACATCCTGCCCCGTCATCAAGACGTCTCTAGATGACGTCCCCGGCCGGGCCGGACGGCAATGGTTATAGTCCTTCTAGGAATAATGGTCAAGGACTATCTTCTATTTGTCATTCCGGGGCGCGCTGAAAGCGCGAACCCGGAATCCAGACCCAAGCGCAGGGACTATGGATTCCGGGCTCGCCACTGCGTGGCGCCCCGGAATGACGAAGAAAAGAGGTGCGCCCCGGAATGACGGGGGAAGTCCTCCGCCCTCACCCGATCAACGCCAGCCACTCGTCTTCGCTGAGCACCGTGACGCCGTGCTTCTGCGCCTCGGCGAGCTTGGAGCCCGCGCCGGGGCCGGCGACGACGTAATCGGTCTTCTTCGACACCGAGCCCGACACCTTGGCGCCGAGACGCTCGGCGGTGGCTTTCGCCTCGTCGCGCGTGAACTTCTCCAGCGAACCGGTGAACACCACCGTCTTGCCGGCGACTTTCGAATCCGTCTTCGGCTTCTCGGCGTCGAGCACCTTGATCTGTTTCACCAGCCGCTCGACCGCGGCAAGGTTGCGCTTCTCCTTGAAATAGTCGGTCACCGCCTCGATGACAGTGTCGCCGATCTGGTCCAGCGCATCCATCTCGGCGATGGCTTCTTCATCGCCCTTCGCGACTTTCAGCGCCGCGTCGTGAAACGCCGCCCATGAGCCGTAGCCGCGCGCCAGCGACAGCGCCGTGGTCTCGCCGACATGGCGGATGCCAAGCGCATAGATGACGCGATCGAGCGCGATCTCGCGGCGCGCATCGATGGCGGCAAACAGATTGCGCACCGACGTCTCGCCGTAACCCTCTTCCTCGAGCAGTTCCTTGCGGTGCTTGCGCTCCAGCGAGAAGATGTCGGCTGGCTCCTTGAGCCAGCCTTTCTCGTGGAACAGCTCGATCTGCTTCTCGCCGAGGCCGTCAATGTCGAAGGCGCGGCGCGAAGCGAACAATTTGAGATGCTCGACCGCCTGCGCACGGCAGATGAAGCCGCCGGTGCAGCGCCGCACCGCATCGAGCCGGCCGGTGTCGGCGTCGTGCTCGCGCACGGCCTCGCTGCCGCAGACCGGACATTCGGTCGGAAACTTGTAAGGCTTCGCGCTCTTCGGCCTCTTGTCGAGCACGACATCGACCACCTGCGGAATGACGTCGCCGGCGCGCTGGATGATCACCGTGTCGCCGATGCGGATATCGCGGCCCTCGCGCAACGGCTCGCCGTCACCACCGATGCCCTTGATGTAATCCTCGTTGTGCAGCGTTACGTTCTGCACGATGACGCCGCCGACGCCGACCGGCTCCAGCTTGCCCACGGGCGTGAGCGCGCCGGTGCGGCCGACCTGGATGTCGATGCCGATGAGGGTCGTGGTCGCCTGCTCGGCCGGAAACTTGTGCGCGATGGCCCAGCGCGGCGTGCGCGAGACGAAGCCGAGGCGCTCCTGCCAGTCGACGCGATCGACCTTGTAGACGACGCCGTCGATATCGTAATCGAGCCCGGCGCGCTGCTCGCCGATCTTGCGATGGAAGGCGATCAGTTCCTCCACCGAGCGGCACATCTTGGTCAGCGGATTGGTGGTGAAGCCGCAGCGCTCGAACCACTTGATCATGCCGGATTGCGTATCCTCCGGCCGCTCGCTGATCTCGCCCCAGGCATAGGCGAAGAAGCCGAGCGGGCGCGAGGCGGTGATCGACGGATCTTTCTGCCGCAGCGAGCCGGCGGCCGAGTTGCGCGGATTGGCGAAAATCTGCGCGCCCGCCTCCTTTTGCCGTTCGTTGAGTTTGAGGAAGTCGGCCTTGGTCATGTAGACCTCGCCACGCACCTCGACGACCGGCGGCAGGTTCTTGCCCTTCAGCTTCTGCGGCACCTCTTTGATGGTGCGGATATTGGCGGTGACGTCCTCGCCCTCCTGGCCGTCGCCGCGCGTCGCCGCAGTGACCAGTTCGCCGTTCTCGTACCGCAGCGACATCGACAGGCCGTCGATCTTCGGCTCGGCCGAGAAAGCGATCAGCTCGTCTTCCGACAAACGCAGGAAGCGGCGGATGCGGCCGACGAAATCGACGACGTCCTCCTCGGCGAAGGCGTTGTCGAGCGACAGCATCGGAATGGCGTGGCGCACCTTGGCGAAGCCGCGCGCCGGCGCCACGCCGACCTTCAGCGACAGCGAGTCGAGCGTCCTGAGTTCCGGGAAGCGCGCCTCGATGGCGTTGTAGCGCTTGCGCAGCTCATCATATTCCGCGTCGCTAACCGACGGCGCGTCGAGCTGGTAATAGCGCTTGTCGTGGCCGGCGATCTCCTGCCCCAGCCGCGCATGCTCGGCATCGGCCTGCTTTTTGGTGAGCAGTTCGACGGGCGTCTTGTCGGTGCGGACTTTGGAAACTTTTTTGGCCATAGCCTCGATCCGTCATCCTGAGGTGCGAGCCATAGCGCGCCGGCGCGCTCATGGCGAGCCTCGAAGGATCGACGGCCCACACGTTGCAGCACCCGGGCCGTCGCCCTTCGAGGCGCGCCAAAGGCGCGCACCTCAGGGTGACGGATGAACTACCCCGCCTTCAACAACCGTTCCGCCGCCGCGCGCGCTTCGTTGGTGATCTCGGCGCCGGCGAGCATGCGCGCGATTTCCTCGCGGCGGTGATCGGCGGCCACTTCGGCGACGCGCGTTGCGACGCGCTTGCCCTTGTCGAGCGCATCCTTGGAGATGACGTAATGCCGGTCGGCGCGCGCCGCGACCTGCGGCGCATGCGTCACCGCGAGCACCTGGACGTTGCGGCCGAGCCGCGCCAGCCGCAGGCCGATGGCGTCGGCCACCGCGCCGCCCACGCCGGTGTCGATTTCATCGAACACCAGAGTCGGCGCCGAGCCGCGGTCGGCCAGCACCACCTTGAGCGCCAGCAGGAAGCGCGCGAGTTCGCCGCCCGAAGCGATCTTCATCATCGGGCCCGGCTTGGTGCCGGGATTGGTCTGCACCCAGAACTCGACGCGGTCGATGCCGTTCGGCCCGGCGGCATTGGCATCGGTGTCGATCTGCGTCGAGAACTTCGCGCGCTCTAATTTGAGCGGCGGCAGTTCGGCGTTCACCGCCTTGTCGAGCCTGGCGGCGGCTTTCACGCGCGCCTTCGACAAGGATTCGGCGGCGGCGCTGAACGCCGTTTCGGCCGCGGCGGCGGCCTTCTGCAGCGTCTTGAGCCTGGCTTCGCCGGCATCGATCAATCCGAGATCGTCGCGATACTTCGCCGCCAGCGCGGCGAGATCATCCACCGGCACATTGTATTTGCGCGCGGCGGCGCGCAGCGCGAACAGCCGCTCCTCGTTGCGCTCCAGTTCGGCCGGATCGAAATCGGCGGCGCGCAAGGCGGCTTCGAGATGGGCGCGGGTTTCCTCCAGCGCGTTGAGCGCGATGTCGAAGGATTTCACCGAAGGCTCGACCAGAGACGGCGCCTGCGTGGCGCGGCGCTCGAGGCGGCGCACCGCGGCGGCCAGCGCCGGCACCGCGGAGCCCGAGCCGGCAATGGCGTCGAAGGCGTCGCGCAGGTCCTGCGCGACCTTCTCGGATTGCATCATCACCGTGCGGCGCTCGGCGAGCGATGTTTCCTCGCCCGGTTGGGGGCTGAGCTTGTCGAGTTCGGCGGCGGCGTGCCGCAGGTAATCGCTCTCGCGGCGGGCGCGCTCGATGTCGGCCTGATGCGCGGCGAGCGCATCGGCGGCCGCGCGGCGGGCGTCCCACAGCGCGGAGACTTTCGCGGCGTCGGCATCGAGCCCGCCGAAGGCGTCGAGCAGGCTGCGATGGGTGGCGGCATCGACCAGCGCGCGATCGTCGTGCTGGCCGTGGATCTCGACCAGCACCGAACCGAGCTGGCGCAGCACCTGCACGCTCACCGGCTGGTCGTTGACGAAAGCGCGGGTGCGGCCGTCGGCGAGCTGCACGCGGCGCAGGATCAGGGTATCTTCGTCGGCGATATCATTGGCGGCGAGAACGGCGCGCGCCGGGTGCTTGGCGCCGACCTCGAAGGCCGCCGTCACCTGGCCTTGCTCGGCGCCCTGCCGCACCAGCGACTGGTCGCCCCGGCCGCCCAAAGCCAGCGCGAAGGAGTCGAGCAGGATCGACTTGCCGGCGCCGGTCTCGCCGGTGAGCACGGCAAGGTGCCCGGCGAAATCGATGTCGAGCCGGTCGATCAAGACGATGTCGCGGATCGAGAGACGGGAGAGCATGGTTCAACCCTGCGGGCCGTTACTGAACCGGCATGTTGCCGATTCGTGCTCATCATTAAAGACGGGAATGCCCGACACAAGTCGTCAGCCGTCGTCCCCGCGCAGGCGGGGACCCATAATCACAAGAGGCAATTGGTGCCGGAGGCCAGCACCGCGTCGTAATCCAACAGGCGCCGGCGGCCATGGGTCCCCGCCTGCGCGGGGACGGCGGGAAATCAGCCCAGCCCGACCTTCTTGAAGGCGCGGCTGATCCAGGAGCCCTTGTTCTCGTTGGGCTCGAGGCCGGCGCCCTTCACGCGCTCATAGGCGTGCTTGTACCAGGGGCTGTCCGGGAAGTTATGGCCGAGCACGGCGGCGGCGGTCTGCGCCTCGCCGGAAATGCCGAGCGCCATATAGGCCTCGGTCAGGCGCATCAGCGCCTCTTCGACCTGCCGCGTGGTCTGATACTGCGTCACCACCACCTTGAAGCGGTTGATGGCGCCGGTGAAGTCCTTCTTTTCCAGGTAATAGCGGCCGATCTGCATTTCCTTGCCGGCCAGCTGGTCGCGGGCGACCTCGACCTTCTGCTTGGCGCTGACGGCGTATTCGCTGGTCGGATATTTGCGGATCACCTCGTCGAGCGCGCCGAGCGCCTTCTCGGTGCGGTCCTGGTCGCGGGTGATGTCCGGGATTTCATCGAAATAGGACGAGGCAATCAGGAACTGGGCGTAGGCGGCGTCCTCGCTGCCCGGATGCAGCGCGATGTAGCGCTTGGCCGAAGTGACACACTCATCGTAGTTGCCGGCCTGGTACTGGGCGTAGGCGGTCATCAGCAGCGACTTGCGCGCCCACTCCGAATACGGGTGCTGACGGTCGACTTCCTCGAACTTGGTGACGGCCTTCTTGAGGTCCTTCTTGTTGTTGAGAAGGAACAGGCCCTCATTATAGAGACGGTCGGCCGGCTCGTCGGGCGGCGTCTCGTTCTTGCTGCCGAACAGGTCGAGGCTGGAGCAGGCGCCAAGGCTCACGGCCAGCAGCACCAGCGCCGCCATGCGGCCGGCGCGCCGGGCGAGACCGGACCGGTCAGCTTCGTCAGTCGCACGCAAGGTCATTCCGGCTCGATCCGTCGCTACAACCACTGTGAAAACTCTAGTCCGTCGGCGGCCCAGTTTAGGAGGCCTGCGTCCCCATATCCTTAACGGACAGCCGGCTCCGCGCCAACCGGCACGGCCATCGGCCGCGGGACTCGCGGAAAAAGGCCCGTCGGATCAGCGATTAGGGGCACAATCGGCCGGGATTAAGGCGACCTGACGCCGCCGGCGCGGCCGAAGCCGGGAACGCCCAATAAATCAGGAAACTTCGGGACCGAAGGCCGCGGCCGGCACGCCGGCGGCGAGATCGGCACGGCCGCGCGGGCGGACCGCGCGCTCGACCGGGGCCTCGACCACCCGCCAGGCGGCGGTATTGTTCATCAGCGCGGTCAGAACGGCGTTGTTGAGCTTGTGGCCGCCGCGAATGGTCTTGTAGGCGCCGATCAGCGGCAGCCCGGCCAGGGCCAGATCGCCGATGGCGTCCAGCGCCTTGTGGCGCACGAACTCGTCGGCGAAACGCAGGCCTTCCGGATTGAGAACGCGGTCTTCCGAGACGACCAGGGTGTTGTCCAGCGAGGCGCCGAGCGCGTAGCCGGCGCTCCAGAGCTTCGACACATCCTTCATGAAGCCGAAGGTGCGGGCGCGGGCGATCTCGTTGCGGAAGGTATCCGGCGTCACATCGACGTCGAGCGCCTGCCTGCCGATCAGCGGGTGATCGAATTCGATTTCGGCCTCGACTCGGAAGCCGTGCTCATAGGGGCGCAGCTCGCCGAAGGACTTGTCCTTGACGACCTGCACCGGCTTGATGACTTCGATGAAACGGCGCGGCAGAGCGCGGTCGGTGAGGCCGGCCTGATCGAGCGCCTCGACGAACGGCATGGCGCTGCCGTCCATGATCGGCACTTCCGGGCCGTCGATCTCGACGATGACATTGTCGACGTGGAGGCCGCGCAGCGCGGCAAGGATATGTTCGGCGGTCGAGCACAGCGGGCCCGAAGCATCGCCCAGCACAGTCGCGAATTCGGTGGCGGTCACGGCGCGGACGTCGGCGCGAACCTCACGCTCGAGATTGCCCTCGGCGTCGACGCGGCGGAAAACGATGCCGGCGTCGTCATCGGCCGGCAGCAAAGCCAGCGTGACGTTACGGCCGGAATGCACACCCACGCCAGTGACGGTGACTTCGTCACGAAGAGTGGTTTGCTTAGAGCCTTTCATCGAACCCCGTTCTGCGAAATCCGCCCGTTGTGCCGCAGCGCACGCTGCGCCTGGCGACCAACCGGCAATCCCGCTTCCGTCCTGCGCGAGGCCACAATTCTGCCAACGCTCGCAACTTCCGTGCAGATGTGGCCGATCCCCCAAAGATCGGAAAAGCCCCTTCCGCGCCCGAAACTTAGGCTCATGGCGGGTGCCGTCCAACACACGGTTTCTTACGGACTGTTACTCTTTTTTGCCGCAATTTACGAATGGGTGCGGGCGTTGATGTGGTGTTTACCCTACCAGGGGGTCCAAATAGACGCGGCCAAGACACCGCTCAGGACAAAAATTCAAATAATTTCAAAAGCTTGACGAATTAAGGCAGCGAGATGCAGAAGGCCGGCTGCCCCGCCGAAGTCATTGGCGGGGCAGCCGAATTGTTAATTTGCCTGACGGCGCAGGAAGGCCGGAATATCGAGCTGATCGTCGGGCGCCGAATTGTGCACAGGCGCGGAGCGGCCGTGGGGGTCGAGACCCTGCGGCGCGGCCCGGCGGGCGTATTCGGAAACCGGATCGACCGGCCGCGATTCGACATGGCGGCCTTCCGGGTTACGGGCGGTCGGGCGGGCCGGGGTCTGCTCGAACTGCGGCATCGGCTGCGCGGCGCGCGGGGCGGCGGGCTCCGCCTCCTCCCGCTTGCCGAGGCCGACCGAGGCCAGCCGCTGCATCAGCGACATGCGCTGCTTCTGCGGGTGGTCGTCGCCGAGTTCGGTGCGCGGGGCCATCTGATGCTGCGCCGGCATCGGCAGCTCATCAACGCGCGGCATGCGAACCGGACGGCGCACCGTTTCCGGCATCGGCGGCACGAAGGCGGCCGGCATGTGCGCTTCGGCAGCCGGGGCTTCCATCGGCGCCGGCTCGAACAGCGACGGCTTGATCGGCATCGGGCGGATCGAGACGTCTTCGATCGAGGCGGCCTGCTGCGGCAGGATGGCGGCGGCGACGGCGGCGTGAGCGGCGTCGAGGGCCGCCGTGGGCGCCAGCGGCGCACGCTGCATCGGCGCCTGGGCCGGGGCAACGCGATCCGCCATGCGCTTGGTGTCCTGGCGCATCTTGCCGGCCAGTTCCTTCAGCGCGTTCTCGGCCGGCAGCGGCTGGTTCATGATGCCGGTCTTGTCGATGCCGGTGGCGACCACCGACACGCGGATGGTGCCTTCGAGGGATTCATCGAACGTGGCGCCGACGATGATGTTGGCATCGACGTCGACTTCCTCGCGGATGCGGGTCGCGGCTTCATCGACTTCGTACAAGGTGAGGTCCTTGCCGCCGGTGATGGAGATCAGCAGGCCACGGGCGCCCTTCATCGACGCGTCGTCGATCAGCGGGTTGTTGATGGCGGCTTCGGCGGCGGTGAGCGCGCGCTTCTCGCCGGTCGCCTCGCCGGTGCCCATCATCGCCTTGCCCATCTCGCGCATGACGGCGCGGACGTCGGCGAAGTCGAGGTTGATGAGGCCTTCCTTGACCATCAGGTCGGTGATGCAGGCCACGCCCGAGTAGAGCACCTGGTCGGCCATCGCGAAGGCGTCGGCGAAGGTGGTCTTCTCGTTGGCGACCCGGAACAGGTTCTGGTTCGGAATGATGAGAAGGGTGTCGACCACCTTGTGCAGTTCGCTGATGCCGGCTTCGGCGAAGCGCATGCGGCGCTGGCCTTCGAAGTGGAACGGCTTGGTGACGACACCCACCGTGAGGATGCCCATCTCCTTGGCGACCTTGGCGACGACCGGAGCCGCGCCGGTGCCGGTGCCGCCGCCCATGCCGGCGGTGACGAACACCATGTGCGCGCCGGACAGATGATCGCGAATCTCATCCATCGTTTCTTCGGCGGCGGCGCGGCCGACATCCGGCTGCGAACCGGCGCCGAGACCTTCGGTCACCTGGTTGCCCATCTGGATGATGCGCTCGGCTTTCGACAGCGTCAGCGCCTGCGCGTCGGTGTTGGCGACGACGAAGTCGACGCCCTGGAGGCCGGCGGCGATCATGTTGTTGACCGCGTTGCCGCCGGCGCCGCCGACGCCGAACACGGTAATGCGCGGCTTCATCTCGTGGATGTCCGGAATCTTCAGATTGATGGTCATGTTATCTGCCTTTGATTGTTCGCAGGGTCAGAAACTCTCGCGCAACCACTGCCCGACCCGTGAGATGTACCCGCCTGTACCCGTCATCAGTTGCCGCGTGCGCCGCGGCTCGAAGTGCTCAAGATGTGCCGCCTGCGGATACACGAGCAGGCCGGCTGCCACCGCGAAGGCCGGCCCCTTGGCCGCTTCCGGAAGCCCGGCAAGTCCCAACGGCCGGCCGATGCGAACCGGACGGCGCAGGATGCGCGAGGCCAGATCCGCCAGCCCCGGCAATTGCGCGCCGCCGCCGGTCAACACGACCCGCGCGCGCGTCTCTGAAGCAAAAGGCGACGTCGCCAGCCGGTCGCGCACCAGTTCGAGGATCTCCTCGACCCGCGGCTTGATGATGCGCACGAGCGACGCACGCGACACGAACCCCGGAGGGTCCCGTTCGTCATCGCCCACCGTCGGCACCGTGATCATGTCCCGCTCGTCCGCACCACCGCTCAAAACACTGCCATAGATCGCCTTGATTCGCTCGGCGCTTGCGATTCGCGTATTCAACCCGCGGGCGATGTCCATTGTGACGTGATGGGCGCCGAGCGCGAAGCCATCGGCATGGACGAAGCGCCCGCCAGAGAAGAAGGCGATCGAGGTCGTGCCCGAGCCGAGATCGATGCAGGCCGCGCCCAGATCCGCTTCGTCATCCGCGAGACAGGCCAGACCCGCCACGTAAGGCGACGCCACCATGGCCTCGACCTCGAGATGGCTGCGCTCGACCGTCAGCATGAGATTGCGCACGGTGGCGACATCGGCGGTCACCATGTGCATATCGACGCCGAAACGGTGGCCGAGCATGCCGCGCGGCTCGCGGATGCCCTTGGCGGCGTCCAGTTCGTAGCCGATGGGCAGCGAATGCAGGATGGCGCGGCCGTCGCGCACCGAATGGCGCGACGCTGCGGCCAGAACCCGGGCGATATCGCCGTCGGCCACGGCGCCACCGGTCAATTCGACATCGGCGATGAAGCGTTCCGAGCCGAGACGGCCGCCCGACAGCGACACGATGACGGATTCGAGTTGCACGCCGGCCATGCTTTCGGCGGCGTCGATGGCCTGGCGCACGGCCTCCTCGGCCTCGACCAGATCGACCACCTGGCCGGCCTTCATGCCGGAAGCGGCGGTGTGCGAGAAACCGAGAATGCGGACGCCATGGCTGCGGCGGCGCAGCACGTCCTGCGGCGCCTGCGGCTCCAGGCGGGCGATCATGCAGACCACCTTGGAGGTGCCGAGATCGAGCCCGGCGACCACGGCGGAGCGCCGCGGCGACACCGGCTTCATCTTGGGGGTGAGGCCGAAGCGGAGGACGGTCATGCCTCGGTCCCCTTCTTGGCGGCCTTCTTTTTCTTGTCGGCGGCCTTGAGGGCTTCCTCGCGCGCGGCGGCGGCGCCTTCCGACAGGCGGACGGTGACGCGATCGGCCAGGCGCAGATCGACGGCGACGATGTCGCGCGCCAGGAGATTCTTGTCGCGGTCGAGATCGGTGAGCAGGCGCAGCGCCGCTTCCGGATCGGCCTCCGGCAGCATGACATCCACGCCATTGGCAAGGCGCAGATTCCAGCGCCGCTCGGCGACCAACACCGAGGCGGTAATCAGCCGCGACACCGACGGATAATGCGCGACGAGATCGAGAAAGGCGGGCGCGGCCTGCGCGGCGCCGGAGCCGACGACCAGCGGCAGCTTGGCGAAACGCTCCGGCACGGCCGGCTCGAGCACGGTGCCGTCAACGGAAATCAGCGACGTGCGGGCATCCTTCTGCCACAGCGCGAAGGGCACGCGTTCCTTGATCTCGATGCGCAGCCGCCCCGGATAGAGCTTGAGCACGGTGGCTTCGGCGATCCACGGATTGGTCAGGAGCCGCACGCGCGCCTGCGAAGCATCCAGGAACAGCAGCGAGGTGCGATCGGTGATGCCGGCGGTGCGCAGGATTTCGTCGCGGGCGAGCTCGCGCTCGCCGGTCAGCGCGACTTCGGAAATGCCGAAGCCCGCGGCGGTGGCGGCGGCGTCGCACAGATCCTGCACGTTCTCGACGATGGTCGGGCCGTGATTGCCCTTGACGACGCCGTAAGTGACGCTGGCGAGCAGGATCGTCGCGACCGCGGCGGAGCCTGCGCCGCGCGGCACGTCGATATCGACAAGCGCATTGAACCAGCGGCGCATCGAGCGCCGCCAGCGGCCGGGTGAACGGCCGATGCTGCTGTCCAACGATTGGGCGAGGTGTCCCCGACGATCCATCGCAACCGGTTCTTCTAGCGTTAGCCCTTTAAAGGGGCGGCGGACCGGACGCCCTGAAGGCGCGCACGGACCCGGCACAGCGCGCACTGGCGCCGCTCGGGGGCTAGTCTTCCGGCCATTTGGTAAACGATTAGTAAAGTTTGACGGATCGGCCGCAGACTTCGGTAACTTCTGGATTTCGTGGCTTTTGAGTCACGGAAAGTTCCGAACGGGAGGCTGAATGGTACCGTTTGGGGGCGCGGGACAACGCCGGGGCCGGATGTCACCTAATCCGAAAACGCAGCGACGACATATCAATGCCGGGATGGCTGTCCGGCAAACTGTCGCTAAAGCAACCTGACATCATTCGCCGCCTTGATTTCTGGATTCTAGTCCTTGACAGCGTCACGCTACTAGGATATATATCCGATATGTCCCGCCCCTGCGCCCGGATTTAGAACGCGCCAGGCCGGACCTTTCGCCCAATCAAAATTTGCTCGGCTTACTGTGCCTGCTACCGGAGGTGGCGGACATGCGTCTTGCGGTTGCACCGCTCCCGTAGCCGGATATCCTGTAAGTTCAAGCTAAACGCACTCGTTCACCTGTTCGTAAGGCGGAACCGATAGTGTTGACATCTGTTAACGGTTTGATTAAATCGGCTCTGAGCGATGGCCGTTAGGCCGCGTCACCCCAGCAAAGACATCGAGGCGGCGGTTGCCGACGCCGAGGCGCAGGGCTGGACGTGGCACAAGGTCAGCGGCCATGCCTGGGGCAAGCTGTACTGTAAGCACCATGACCGGGATGGCTGCACCATCTTCGTCTGGTCAACACCAAGAAGCGCCGGAAACCACGCCAAGGCGATAAAGCGTGACGTCAATCGATGCCCGCATAAAGACGAGGAGAAGAACGATGAAAACGTTTGAATTCTGCATCGTCGCTTCTGGTCTCGATCCGGATGCAAAGGATTTCGCAGACCGCTTCTTCGAAGCGGGATGCAGCGATGCGACCATCTCGTTTCAGAAGGGGCACATCATTCTGGATTTCAATCGCGATGCCGAATCCATCGCGGCCGCGATTGCAAGTGCGGTGGAAGACGCGACCAAGGCCGGCGCGACCGTGAACCGGATCGAGCCGGACCCGCTCGTCAGTCTTTCCGACATTGCTGCGCGGACCGGCCTCACGCGTGCAGCAATATCTCATTACCATAAGGGCGATCGCGGCGACGATTTCCCCCCGCCCATCGCGCGTGTCACATCGTCGACGCCGCTTTGGGATTGGGCGAGCGTCGCAAAGTGGATGTACAAAAACGACAAGATTGAAAAAGAAGCCGCTGTCGAGGCTGAGCTGGTCAAGACCGCGAATGGGTTCATTGGCGCCGGTGACCTGCATTTTTCCGGTCAGTTGTCGAGACACGCGGAAGAATACGATAAGGAACTCGAAGCTGCCTAACCCCAAGCCCCGCTTCCGCGGGGCTTTTTTATTGAGACGACGCGGCGCGTAAAGCGCCCAAGCGCTCTCGTCATCGTCACCGCAGTCCCAACCAGCCAACGGAGCATTGCCATGGCGCAATACACCGAGGAATTTCTCGCGGCCGCGCGGCACGGCTACGAGAACACCGACCAGCCGATGCGCGAGCTCGCCCGCGAACTCGGCATCGGCATCACCACCCTGAGCACGCTCGCGGAGAACCACGGCTGGGCCAAGCGCAGCAAGCGCCGGCGCGGCCTGCCGCCGGAGCGGCAGTTACTGGCGGAAGCGCAGAAGCTGGCAGCTTCTACCCTCCTCCCGTGCAACGGTGGGGAGGGTCGGCTCGCATCGGCAGATGCGAGCCGGGGTGGGGGGAATTTCGATCTCGACAAAAAAGCGCCCCCCACCCCTGACCCCTCCCCACCAGTCGCTGCGCTCCTGGGGGGAGGGGAAAAGAGCGCGCCATCGCGCCAGGACCTGTTCGCGATGCTGGAGCACATCCTGGCGCAGCTCATCACCGCCGAGGCCGCCGCCATCGGCAACGGCATGCGCTCGGCGCAGAGCGCGCGGACGCTGGCGACGCTCACCGCCGCGATGCGCGCGCTCAACCGCACTGACGGCGCCGCCTCCCCTCATGCAGGACCGACCGACCATGACGACGACATGCCGCAAGACCTCGATGAATTCCGCCTCGCGCTTGCGCGGCGTATTGAATCGGTTTTCGCAAACGAAACAGACATTGCGCTGGCTCGGGACGATTCCGGACCGGCGGACATTGCTGGCGCTGAATGACGACTTCGCCGCCCTCGCCCATCCGCACCAGCGCCCGCCGCGCCTCGCCAACAACGGCAAGCCGTGGACGACATGGCTGATGCTGGGCGGGCGCGGCGCCGGCAAGACGCGGCTGGGCGCCGAATGGGTGCGCGCGCAGGTGCATGGCAGCGCGCCCTACGCCGCGCATCGCTGCGGCCACATCGCGCTGGTCGGCGAGAGCGAGCACGATGTCCGCGAAGTGATGATCGAAGGGCCGGCGGGCCTGCTGCGCATATCGCCGCGCGGCGAGCGCCCGCGCTGGACCTCGTCGCGGCAGCGGCTGGAATGGCCGAACGGCGCGGTGGGCCATGCCTTCTCCGCCGACGACCCCGACAGCCTGCGCGGGCCGCAATTCGACGCCGCCTGGTGCGACGAGCTCGCCAAGTGGCGTTACGCGCAGGCGGCCTTCGACATGCTGCAGTTCGGCCTGCGGCTCGGGCCGAAGCCGCGCCAGCTCATCACCACGACGCCGAAGCCGATCGCTTTGCTGAAGCGGCTGGTCGCCGATCCGCGCACGGCAGTGACGCGCGCCGGCACGCAGGCCAATGCCGCGTTTCTGTCGCCCGGCTTTCTCGACGAGGTGCTGGCGCGCTATGCCGGCACCCGGCTCGGCCGTCAGGAGATCGACGGCGAGATCATCGAGGACCGCACCGACGCGCTGTGGTCGCGCGCCATGATCGAGGCGGCGCGCGTGAGCGATGTGCCGGAGTTGACGCGCATCGTCGTCGGCATCGATCCGCCGGCCTCCTCTCGCGACGGCGCCAATGCCTGCGGGCTCGTCGTGGCGGGACGCGGCGAGGACGGCTGCATCTACATCCTGGAAGACGCCACCGCCGCCGGACTGGCGCCGGCCGCCTGGGCATCGCGCGCCATCGCGCTGTACCGGCGCTGGCAGGCCGACACGCTGGTCGCCGAGGTCAATCAGGGCGGCGACATGGTCAGCGCGGTGCTGCGCAATGTCGACGCCGCGGTGCCGATCAGGACCGTGCAGGCAACGCGCGGCAAACACATGCGCGCCGAGCCGGTGGCCGCGCTCTACACGCAGGGCAAGGTCAGGCATGCCGGCGCGCCGATGCCGGAGCTCGAGGACGAGATGTGCGATTTCGGCCTCGACGGATTGTCGGGCGGCGCCTCGCCGGACCGGCTCGACGCGCTGGTGTGGGCGGTGACGGAACTCACGGCGAGCCAGCGGGCGGAGCCGCGCATAAGGTGGCTGTAGGCGCGGCGCGTTAAGCCTTCTCGCCGATCCGCCTGATCTCCCATTCCAGTTCGACGCCGGAATGCGCCCTGACGCGCTCGCGCACGGTTTCGCCGAGCGTCTCGATGTCGGCCGCGGTGGCGTTGCCGAGATTGATCAGGAAGTTGCAGTGCAGTTCGGAGACCTGCGCGCCGCCGATGGTGAGGCCGCGGCAGCCGGCTTCGTCGATCAGCTTCCAGGCGTTGCGGCCCGGCGGATTCTTGAAGGTCGAGCCGCCGGTGCGATTGCGCGGCTGAGAGGCCTCGCGTTTGGCCTTGATGTCGGCCATCTCGGCGGCGATGGCGTCGGCGTCGCCGGCTTTGCCCTGCAGCAGCGCGCCGACGAAGATGACGTCCTCGGGCACGCCGGCGTGGCGATAGGAAAAGCCCATGTCGGCGTTCGCATAGGTGACGCGGTTGCCCTGCCGGTCGATGGCATAGGCTTCGATGAGCACGTCCTTCGTTTCACCGCCATAGGCGCCGCCGTTCATGCGCAGCGCGCCGCCGATGGTGCCGGGAATGCCGGAGAGAAAGGCGAGACCGGCGATGCTCGCCTTCTGCGCCGCGCGCGCCACCAGCACGTCGAGAATGGCGGCGCCGCAGCGTACGCGATGGTCCGCCTCGATCGACACGTCGTTGAAGCCGCGGCCGAGCCGGATGACGACGCCCCTGACGCCGCCGTCGCGCACGATGGTGTTCGACGCCGCGCCGATCACCATCACCGGCACATCGGCCGGCAGCATTTTCAGGAAATAAGCGAGATCGTCCGGGTCTTCCGGCGAGAACAGCACCTGCGCCGGACCGCCGACGCGAAACCAAGTGTAGGGATCCAGCGTCTGGTTCGCCATCATGCGCCCGCGAAGCTGCGGCATGCGGGCTTTGAGGTCGGACGTAATGTCGGGAAAGGTCATTCGCGTTACTTCGCGCCGAGCGCCGCAAGTTCGCCCGGCAGCGCGTAGGCCCATTGCGAGATCGAGCCGGCGCCGAGACAGACGACATAATCGCCCGGTTTCGCCATGCCCTTGACGATGCCGGCGAGCTGCTCCGGGCCGTCGAGCGGCACGACATTGCGATGGCCGCGCGCGCGCAGCGCCTGCACCAGATGATCGCGGTCGGCGCCTTCGATCGGCGCTTCGCCGGCCGCATAGACATTGGCGACGATGACGGCGTCGGCGTCGTTAAAGCAGGTCGAGAACGGCTCGAACAGGGTCTTGAGCCGCGTATAGCGATGCGGCTGCACCACGGCGATGACCTTGTTCTTGGTCGACTCGCGCGCCGCCTTCAGCACCGCCGCGATCTCGACCGGGTGATGGCCGTAATCGTCGATGATGGTGGCGCCGTTCCATTCGCCGACCTTGGTGAAGCGGCGCTTGACGCCGCCGAACTTGCCGAGCGCGGCGCGGATCCTGTCGTCGGCAATGCCCAGCTCATGCGCCACCGCGATGGCCGAGGTGGCGTTGAGCGCGTTGTGGCGGCCGGGCATCGGCAGTTCGAGGCCGGCGATGCGGTGCACCTCGGCGCCGTCGCGGTCGCGGAACAGCACCGAGAAGTGCTGCTTGCCGTCCTTGTTGACGAGATCGACCAGACGCACGTCGGCCTGCGCGTTCTCGCCGTAGGTGATGATGCGCCGGTCGGCGATGCGGCCGACCAGACGCTGCACGATCGGATGATCGGTGCACATCACGGCAAAGCCGTAGAACGGCACGTTCTCGACGAAGTCGATGAAGGCCTCCTGCACGGCGGCGAAGGTCTTGAAGTGGTCGAGATGCTCGGCATCGACATTGGTGACGATGGCGATGTCGGCGGGCAGCTTGAGGAAGGTGCCGTCGCTCTCGTCGGCCTCGACCACCATCCAGTCGCCTTCGCCGAGGCGGGCATTGGTGCCGTAGGCGTTGATGATGCCGCCATTGATCACGGTCGGATCGATGCCGCCGGCGTCGAGCAAGGTCGCGACCATCGAAGTCGTCGTGGTCTTGCCGTGCGTGCCGGCAATGGCGACGCAGGACTTGAGCCGCATCAGCTCGGCGAGCATCTCGGCGCGGCGCACCACCGGCAGGCGCTTGGCGCGCGCCGCGACGAGCTCGGGATTGTCCGGCTTGATCGCGGAAGAAACAACGACGACGACGGCGTTGTCGAGGTTCTCGGCCTTGTGGCCGATCTCGACGACGACGCCCTTCTCGCGCAGGCGCTTGACGTTGGCGCTGTCGGACGCGTCCGAGCCGCGCACGGTGTAGCCGAGATTGACCAGCACCTCGGCGATGCCGCTCATGCCAATACCGCCGATGCCGACAAAGTGCACCGGTCCGAGTTCGGTCGGCAATTTCATGGAAGGTTATCCCTGCATCCGCGTCCGCCCGGGCGGACATTCATTCGATGATGCGTTCGTGTATGGCAAGCCGGGCCAAAAGGGAAGATCGGCGAAATACCAAGGCGGATGAAGGCTTAAGCGCCGTTATTGGCCTGATCGCCGTTGAAACCGCGGAAATTGATGACCCGCGACGCCGCGCCCTTGCGCGAGCGCAGGCCAAGGCCGGCGATTTCGGCGGCCAACTGGGCCTGGGTGAAGGGCTTGGAAAGCCGCAACAGCTTCATCGTCTGATCGGCGTCGATCTCCGCATAGCCGGTGGCCAGAATGACGCGCAGATCGGGCCAGCGCTTGTCGATGGTCCGGGCGAGCTGCAGCCCCGTTATGTACGGCATGACCTGATCGGTGATGACGAGGTCGATGCCGTCCTGCGCTTCCAGGATGGCAAGCGCTTCATCCGCCGACGCGGCGGCGAAACAAACATGGCCAAGGTCTTCGAGCATCGCGACGGTGTTGGTGAGCACCAGCGGATCGTCGTCCACGGCCAGGATCGTCAACGGCGACTGCGACGGCGATTCCTTGTCGGACCGTCCCGACGCCACCATCTGCTGTGACGGCTCCTCGGCGGGCAGCCACAATTCGGCGGTGGTGCCCTGCCCCGGCGCGCTGCGCAGAACGAAGCGGCCGCCGAACTGCTGGGCAAGGCCATGCACCATCGACAGACCAAGACCCGCTCCCTTGCCGGGCTGCTTGGTGGTGAAGAACGGCTCGATGGCGCGGCTCAAGGTCGCCTCGTCCATGCCTTCGCCGTTATCGGTGACGGAGAGGCGCACATAGCGCCCGGGCTTCAACGCGTCATCGCCGGGGCCGACGACCTCATCGCGCGCGGAGATGATAATCTCGCCATCGTCGGACATGGCGTCGCCGGCATTGACGGTGAGATTGAGCAGCGCGATCTCGAGCTGGTTGGCGTCGGCCAGCACCGTGCTCAGCGCCAGCGGAAAGCGGGTTTCGAGCGCGACCGATTTGCCGAGCGAGCGCTTCAGCAGTTCGGCCATGCCGCGCGCAAGCGTCGGGATGTCGATCGATTCCTGCTTGATCTCCTGGCGGCGCGCGAAGACCAGCATGCGCTTGGTCAGCGCCGCGCCGCGCTCGGCGCCCTTGACCGCGTTGTCCATGAGCGCGTTGAGCTTGTCATCGTCGGGCAGACGCTTGCGCATCAGCTCGAGGCTGCCAAGCACCGCCATCAGAAGATTGTTGAAGTCGTGCGCGACGCCGCCGGTCAAGCGGCCGATGGCTTCCATTTTCTGCGCTTGCACCAGCGCCTCGCGGGCGCGCTCGAGCTGCTGCTGCGCCTCGCGGCGCTCGGTGATGTCGCGGGTGATCTTGGCGAAGCCGGCGAGCTTGCCGTCATCGTCGCGGATGGCGTCGATGACGGCATGCGCGACGAAGCGCGAGCCATCCTTGCGCAGGCGCACGCCTTCGCTCTCGAAGCGCCCTTCCCGCGCCGCGATCGACAGCGCGCGCTCGGGCAGTCCGTTGGCGCGATCGACCTCGGTGTAGAAGCGGGAGAAGTGCTGGCCGATGATTTCCTCGGGCAGGTAGCCCTTGATGCGTTCGGCACCGGCGTTCCAGTTGCTCACGAAGCCGCCCGGATCGAGCATATAGATGGCGTAGTCCGTCACCGCTTCGACCAGCAGCCGGTAACGGCCATCGTCGGCTGGCGCCGGGACGTGTTGGTTCGAAGAGTCGGTCAAACCGAGGGTTCCAGTAACCGGTCAGTCGCAACGAGCGCCGCGAATTGAGACAATACAATATCGAAGTTAACCAACTTGAGACCGTGGAATTGGTTCCGGTAGACCCGGCAAGGGTTAGCGGGCGGCGATGGCCAGTACCAGATCCGCCAGCCGCTCGGCGGCGTCCACGGTTCCCGAGGCCTTGGCGGCCAGCGCCATCGCGCTCAGCCGCGCCGGATGGGCCGCGAGGCCTTCGATTTCCCGCGCCAGCCGCTCCGGCGTGAACTCGGACTGGACGATGCGAATGGCGCCGCCGGCGTCCGCTAGCACGCCGGCATTGGCGAGCTGATCCTGATCGAGCGCGTGCGGCAGCGGCACCAGAATGCCGGGCCGGCCGATGGCTGACAGCTCCGCGACGGTCGATGCACCGGAGCGCGAGATCACGAGATGCGCCGCCGCCATCCGCACCGGCAGATCGGAGAAGAACGGCGCGCAGGTATGGGCGACGCCGAGTCGCTCGTAGTGCGCCGAGACAGCGTCGATATCTTCCGCGCGCGCCTGCTGCACGACATGCAGCCGCGCCCGCACCGCCGCGCTCAATTTCTCGATCGCGGGCGGCACGATCTCCGACATGACGCGCGCGCCCTGACTGCCGCCGAATACCAGCAGCCGCAAGGTGCCGTCGGCGGCAGCGGCGTGATACGGCACCTTCGCGGCTTCGATCACCAGCGGCCGCACCGGATTGCCGGTGAAGGTCAGCTTGGCGCGCGCGCCGTCATCGACCTTGTTGAGCACGCGAAAGCCGGTGGCGATGGCGGTGACACGCGACGCAAGCAGCCGGTTGGCGCGACCCATCACGCCGTTCTGCTCGTGCAGCACGGTCGGCACGCCGCGCCATGATGCGGCGAGCAAAGGCGGCACGGTGGGATAGCCGCCGAAGCCGACGACGACAGCCGGCCTGATGCGGCCGATGATGCCGAAGGCCTTCAGCGTGCCGCTGCCCAGCAGCCATGCGGTGCGCGCCAGCGACACGGGGTCGCGGCCGCGCAAGGTGGCGCTCGGGATGAGATGGACGGCGCGGGCGGGAAACTCGAAATGCGCGGCGCGCGTATCGGTCGCGAGATCGACAATGGCGCCGCGCTTGTTCAGCACCACGGCGAGCGATTCCGCCGGGAACAGATGACCGCCGGTGCCGCCTGCGGCCAGCAGCACGAGCGGCGCGCCGCCCGGCATCAGCTCCGCGCTCCGGCGGGCAACATCGGAGCCGGCGCGGTCAGCATCGCGCCGCGCGGCTGCTCGCGCGTCAACGCCATCAGCATGCCCATGCCGTAAGCCAGCGAAAGCATCGACGAGCCGCCATAGGAGATGAACGGCAGGGTCATGCCCTTGGCGGGGATGAGATGCAGGTTCACCGCCATGTTGATCGCCGACTGCGTGGCGAACAGCATGGTGAGACCGGCGGCGGCGAAGCGGCAGAACGGATCGTCGTTGCGCATGGCGCGCAGCAGCGCGCGGATGACGATGAAGGAGAACAGCGCCACCAGCGCGAGGCACAAGGCGACGCCGAATTCCTCGGCCGCGACCGAGAACACGAAGTCGGTGTGACTCTCCGGCAGCATGCGCTTGACCGTGCCCTCGCCCGGCCCGCGGCCGAACCAGCCGCCGCGCATGAAGCTTTCGGTGGCGACGTCGATATTGAAGGTGTCGCCGGCCGCCGGGTTCATGAAGCGCTGGATGCGCGAGGCGACGTGCGGCACGGTGTAATAGGCGGTGAGCAGGCCGAAGCCGGCGGCGCCGGCGATGCCGAACATCCACACGACGCGCATGCCGGCCATGAAGAACAGCGCGCTCCACACCAGAACGATCAGCATGGTCTGGCCGAAGTCCGGCTGGATGACGAGCAGCGCGACGACCGCCAGCAAGAGGCCGAGCGCGATGGTGTTGGCCGGCATTTCCGGGCGCTTGGCGGATTCGCCGAACAGCCAGGCGATGAGGATGACGAAAGCCGGTTTCAGGAATTCGGACGGCTGGATGTTGATGCCGGCGATCACCAGCCAGCGCTTGGCGCCCTTGATCTCCTGGCCGAAGAACGGCGTCGCCGCGACGAGAACGAGCATGATGGTGAAAACCACCAGCGACAGGCGGCGAATCTGGCGCGGCGTCAGGAACGACACGCCGATGAGGATGGCGGTCGTCGGAAACAGGAACATGATGTGGCGATTGACGAAGAAGAACGGATCGAGCCCGAGGCGGCCGGCGACCGGCGGCGAGGCCGCGAGCGACAGCACGATGCCGGCCAGCATGAGCGCGCCGATGGCGGCGAGCGTCAGGCGATCGACCGTCCACCACCACTCGCCGATCGGGGTGCGTTGCGCGCGCGAAATCATGGAATGGCCCGAGGTCCGTTAGGGCTCCAAGCTGACGCGTCGTGGTTTAGGAACGGTTAAGACTGCTTCACCTCTCCCCGCAATGCGGGCAGAGGTCGACTTCCGAGCGTCAGCGAGGAAGTCGGGTGAGGGGCCGTGCAATGCCCCTCACCCGGCTCGCGCCTTCCGGCGCTCGCCACCCTCTCCCCGCTAACGCGGGGCGAGGGAAGAAACGCCCGGCAGCGCGAGGGCGAGGTCGGCGAAGGCCTGGCCGCGAACTTCGAAGTTCGGATACTGGTCGAACGAGGCGCAGGCGGGCGAGAGAAGAATGACGGCTTCCTTGAGGCCGGACGCCTCGGCATCGCGGGTGGCGGCCTCGATGGCTTTCGACAGCACGCCGTCGATTTCGTGGTCGACCTTGCCATCGAGCGTCTTGGCGAAGGCCTCGGCCGCCTCGCCGATCAGATAGGCTTTGCGGATGCGCGGCCAGAATTCGGACAGGCTGTCGATGCCGCCCGCCTTCGGCTTGCCGCCGGCGATCCAGAAGATGTCATGGAAGCTCGACAGCGCCTTCGAGGTGCTGTCGGCATTGGTCGCCTTGGAGTCGTTGACATAGAGAATGTGACCGGCAGCGGTTTGCTTGCGGCCGACCGCCTGCATGCGATGCGCGAGACCGGGAAACGACACGAGGCCCTTCTGGATCGCCGGCAGGTCGAGCCCGAGCGCGACGCAGGCCGCGATGGCGCAAGCCGCGTTCTGCGCATTGTGCTGCCCGCGCAAGCTTCCAATGCCGGTGAGCTGCGCCGCCGGGAACGGCTTGCCGCCGCTGGCGCGCATGATGCGTGGGCCGTCGGCGAAGTAGCCGTCGCGCACCGGGCCTTCGACCGAGATGCGCTCGACCTTCTTGCCGGCGCGCTCGACGCGGTCCGCCGCTTCGCGGCTCCAGCGGTCATCGACGCCAATGACGGCGGTGCCACCCGGCTCCACTTGCGCGACGACGAGCGTCTTGATCGCTGCGTAGTTCTCGATGGTGCCGTGGCGATCGAGATGATCGGCCGAGACGTTGATGAGAATGCCGACGGTTGCCTTGAGCGACGGCGCGAGATCGACCTGATAGGACGACACCTCGAGCACGTAATGGCGGCCCGGCGCGAAGGGCTCGAGTGCCAGCGCCGGCGTGCCGATATTGCCGCCCATCTGCGCGTCGCGGCCGGCCTGTTTGATGAGATGCGCGGTGAGCGCCGTGGTGGTGGACTTGCCGTTGGTGCCGGTGATGGCAACCAGCGGACACGCCGGCCCATGTACCGCGCGCTCACGGCAGAACAGTTCGATGTCGCCGATGACCTCGACGTTCTCGTATTTCGCGCGCTGCACGGTCCAGTGCGGCGTCGGATGGGTCAGCGGCACGCCGGGCGACAGCACCAGGGCCGCGACGTCGCTCCAGTCGATGTCGGCGAGATTGGCGGCCTCGATGCCGGCGGCTCTCGCCTGCTCGTTCTTGAGCGGCGCGTCATCCCACGCAATGACATGGGCACCGCCGGCCTTCAGCGCCTTGGCCGTCAGCAGCCCCGAGCCGCCGAGACCGAACACGGCGACCTTCTTGCCGGCGAAGGTGGTGACCGGGATCATCGCAGCTTGAGCGTCGACAGTCCGGCGAGCGCCAGCACGACGGCGACGATCCAGAAGCGGATGACGATCTGCGGCTCGGTCCAGCCCATCTGCTCGTAGTGATGATGGATCGGCGCCATCTTGAAGACGCGCTTGCCGGTGAGCTTGAACGAGGCCACCTGCACGATCACAGATACCGCCTCGAGCACGAACAGGCCGCCGATGATGGCGAGCACGATCTCGTGCTTGGTCGCGACCGCGATGGCGCCGAGCATGCCGCCGAGCGCCAGCGAGCCGGTGTCGCCCATGAAGATCGAGGCCGGCGGCGCGTTGAACCACAGGAAGCCGAGCGAGGCGCCGATCACCGCGCCGCACAGCACCGCGAGTTCGCCGGTGCCGGCGACGTAATGCAGTTGCAGATATTCGGAGAACAGCGCGTTGCCGACCACATAGGAGATGAGGCCGAAGCTCGCCGCCGCGATCATCACCGGCACGATGGCGAGGCCGTCGAGGCCGTCGGTGAGGTTCACCGCGTTGCCGGCGCCGACGATGACGAAGACGCCGAGCACGACGAACATCCAGCCGAGATTGATCACGAGTTCCTTGACGAAGGGGAACGCCAGCGACGTCGCCATCGGCGCTTTGCCGATATGGGTGAGCGCCATGCAGGCGATCAGCGCCACGGTCGCTTCCGCGATCAGACGCGTGCGGCCGGAGAAGCCGGCATGGGTCTGCTTCGTCACTTTCAGATAGTCGTCGTAGAAGCCGATCAGGCCGAAGGCGAGCGTGACGCCGAGCACGATCCAGACATAGGGGTTCTTCGGATTGGCCCAGAGCAGCGTCGAGACCAGCAGGCCCGAGAGGATCATCAGGCCGCCCATGGTGGGCGTGCCCTTCTTGGTGAGATGCGATTGCGGGCCGTCGGTGCGGATCGGCTGGCCGCGGCCCTGCTTGATGCGCAGCATGTCGATGATCGGACCGCCGAACAGGAACACGAACACCAGCGCCGTCACCACCGCGCCGCCGGTGCGGAAGGTGATGTAGCGGAAGACGTTGAGGAACGAGAGTTTGTCCGAGAATTCGGTCAGCCAGTAAAACATCGCAGTCGCCTTGTCGCGGACGTTTGCCGCTGGTTGGGCTTCTTGCCGCTTGTCGGCCTTGTCAGGCTCCGGCGTCCGCTTCCGGCGCCGGGGTGCCTGCGTAGGTCTTTTCCAACGCCTTGACGATGGGGGCCATTCTGGAGCCGAACGAGCCCTTCACCATCACCGCGTCGCCGGGACGAATCGCGCCGAGTACGGCCGGCTCCAGCTCGGCCGCGGTTCCGGCATAGCCGCCCCGGCGGTTCGAGGGAAGAGCCTGAAACAGCGATTGCATCAGCGGTCCAGAACAAAAAACAAGATCGACCCGGGCGGTTTCGAGTTCGGCCGCCAGCGCGCTGTGGAGCCTTTCGCCGTCGCTGCCCAGTTCGAGCATGTCGCCGAGCACGGCGATGCGCCGGCCACGCGGACCGGTATCGGCCTGGCCGAGCAGCGCGATGGCGGCAGCCATCGAGGCCGGGTTGGCGTTATAGCTTTCGTCGATCAGCAGCGCGGTGCCGCCGGACGGGTGCAGAATCATGCGGGCGCCGCGGCCGGTCGGCGCGCGCAATTTGCCGAGGGCCAGCGCGGCGAGCGCCAGATCGGCCCCGGCGAGCGAGGCCGCCGCCAGCACCGCCAGCGAGTTCTTCACGAGATGCTTGCCCGGCGCGCCGAGCTTGTAATGCGCCTCCTGGCCGAGAATGTCGGCATGGACGCAGGAGTTGTCGGCGCGCAGCACGAAGCGGATGAGCCGCGCGTCGCAGGAGGCATCCTCGCCGAAGCGCACGATGTTTCTGACGCCGGCCGCCTTCGCCGCCGCGGCGAGCCGCTCATACTGCGAATTGTCGCGGTTGATGACGGCGGCGCCACCGGGCTCGAGGCCGAGGAAGATCTCGGCCTTGGCATCGGCAATCTTTTCGATCGAGCCGAAATATTCCAGATGCACGGCTTCCACCGTGGTGACGATGGCGACGTGGGGGCGCACCAGCTTCGTCAGCGGCGTGATCTCGCCGGCATGGTTCATGCCGATCTCGAAGATGGCGTATTTCACATCGGCGGGGCAGCGCGCCAGCGACAGCGGCACGCCCCAGTGATTGTTGTAGGAGGCGACCGAAGCATGGGTCTCGCCATCGGCGGACAATGCGAGACGCAAGGCTTCCTTGGTGCCGGTCTTGCCGACCGAGCCGGTGACGGCGATGACCTTCGCGGTCATGCGCGCGCGCGCCGCGTGCGCGAGATCGCGCAGGCCGTCGAGCACGTCATCGACCAGCAGCAGCGGCGCATCGGCGGGGAAACGATCGCGCTTGGCGCGCGCCACCACGGCGACGCCGGCGCCGGCCTTCAATGCGGCTTCGACGAAGTCATGGCCGTCGCGCACATCGGTCAAAGCGAAGAAGGCTTCGCCCTTCTCAATGGTGCGGGTGTCGATGGAGACGCCGGTGATGTCGGCCGCCGGCGCGCCGGCGATATCGGCGCGCATCGCGCGGACCATGTCGGGAACAGTCCAGAGGGCGGTCATGCGTGGCCTCTTTTCCCGGGCGCAGCGCAGCATGCCTTCACGATGCGCTGCAGACCCGGGACCTTCGCAGGTTCCGAATTCGAGACGGTCCCGGTTCTGCGTAGCAATACTGCGTATTGCAACGCGCCCGGGACAAGATGGAGGCTTGCCCTCACGTCCCCAATCCCTTCAACACCTTCGCGACCGCCTCGTGGTCCGAGAACGGCAGTGTCTTTCCGCCGACAATCTGGCCGGTTTCATGGCCTTTGCCGGCGACGACCAGCACGTCTCCCCTTTGCAGACCGGCAATGCCGGCACGGATGGCCTCGGCGCGGTCGCCGATCTCGGTCGCGCCCGGCGCGGCGGCGAGAATGGCGGCGCGGATCGCGGCCGGATCCTCGCTGCGCGGATTGTCGTCGGTAATAATGACGCGGTCGGCCTGCCGGTGCGCCACCTCGCCCATCAGCGGCCGCTTGCCGGGATCGCGGTCGCCGCCGGCGCCGAACACGACGACGAGCTTGCCGCTCGCATAGGGCCGCAAGGCCTCCAGGGCTTTCGTCAGCGCATCCGGCTTGTGCGAGTAATCGATGAAGATCGGCGCGCCTTTATAGGTGCCGGCGAGTTCGAGGCGGCCCTTGGCGCCCGTAAGCTTTTCCAGCGCGGCGAAAACCGGCGCCGGCGGCGCGCCGGTGGCGATGGCAAGCCCCGAGGCCACGGCAGCATTGTAGACCTGGAAGGCGCCGACCAGCGGCAGCTTCACATTATAGATGTCGCCGGCATGCTCGAAGACGACGCGCTGGGCGAAGCCGTCAATGGCGACGTCGGCGATCCTGATGGCCTCGCCGCCCTTTGTCGCATTCTTGCCGATGGTCAGCAGCTTGAGGCCGCGTTGCTGCGCAGCGGCCACGACCTGCGGCGCGTGCTCGTCATCGACATTGATCACCGCCGTGCCGTTCGCGGCGACGAGATCGGTGAACAGGCGCAGCTTGGCCGCAAGATAGGCTTCCAGCGTCGGGTGATAATCGAGATGATCGCGCGATAAATTCGTGTAACCGCCGGCGGCGATGCGAATGCCGTCGAGCCGATGCTGGTCGAGACCGTGCGACGAGGCTTCCAGCGCCAGATGCGTGACGCCTTCGCCCGCCAGCTCGTCGAGCGAGCGATGCAGATCGACCGGATCCGGCGTCGTGAGCGAGCCATAGACCTCGCCCTTCGGCGACACCACGCCGACCGTGCCGATGCTGGCGGCCCGGTGCCCGAGCGCGCTCCAGATCTCGCGCGTGAAGGCGGCGACGGAGGTCTTGCCGCTGGTGCCGGTGACGGCGGCGATGATGCCGGGCTGACGCGGATAGAGTTTGGAAGCGGCCAGCGCCAACGCGCGGCGCGCGTTGGCGACCTGAATGAAGGCCGCGCCTTGCGGCAGACCGTCGGGCTTGTGCTCGGCGGCAACCGCGATGGCGCCCGCCTCGACCGCCCTGGCCGCATAGGCGGCGCCGTCCGCCCTGCTGCCGGCGATGGCGACAAAAAGAAAGCCGCGTTTCACTTTGCGGCTGTCGGAGGTGACGCCCGTCACCGCGGTATGGGCAAAGCCCGGATCGAGGCTCGCCTCCGGCAGGAGATCGCCGAGCGTCACCGCGCCACCTGGTTGCTGACAAGGATCGCCTGCTCGGCCTTCGGCAGATCGAAGCGCGGCGCGATATCGAGCAGCGGCGCGACGCGCGCGATCACCTTGGACGCGGTCGGCGCGGCGTTCCAGCCGGCGGTGGCGTAGCCGTGCGTTTCCTTGGTGGCCTGCGGCTCGTCGAGCATGACCAGCAGCAGATATTGCGGCTTGTCCGCCGGCAGCACCGCCATGAAGTCGGTCAGCAGCTTGGTTTTGGAGTAGCGGCCGTTGATGACCTTTTCCGCGGTGCCGGTCTTGCCGCCGATATAATAGCCATCAACGTTCGCGGTCTTGGCGCTGCCGATCTCGGCGTTGAGCCGCATCAGGTAGCGCATCTTGATCGAGGTTTCCGGCTTGATGACCTGCTGGGCCATTGCGCGCGCCTCTTCCGGGCTGCGCTTGAGAAACGTCGGCGGAATGAGCAGGCCGCCATTGAGCGTCGCGGCAACGCCCATGACCGCCTGCAGCGGCGCGACCGACAGACCGTGGCCGAAGGCGATCGTCACCGTGTTCAGTTCGCCCCAGCGCTTGGGCACGATCGGCTCGGCGCTTTCCGGCAGCTCGGTGCGCAGGCGATCGAGCTGGCCCATCTTCTTGAGCCAGGCCTTGTGGTAATCGACGCCGAGCGCCAGCGCGAGCCGCGCGGTGCCGATGTTCGACGAGTAGGTGAAGATTTCGGGGATCGACAGCACGCGGCGCTGCGCGTGGTAATCGTTGATGGCGAACTTGCCGTAGCGCAGCGGCATGCGCGCGTCGAAGGTCGTGTTGAGGCCCATGCGGCCGGAATCGAGGCCCATGGCGATGGTGAGCGCCTTGAAGGTCGAACCCATCTCATAAACGCCGGTGGTCAGGCGATTGATGCGGGTCGGATCGTTCGCCTCGCGCGGATTGTTCGGATCGTAATCGGGCTCCGACGCCATGGCGACGATCTCGCCGGTGTTGACGTTGAGCATCAGGCCGGCCGCCGCCTTGGCGGAGAACTTGTCGCGCGCCTTGGCGAGTTCGTCGCGCAGCGCGAACTGGACGCGCAGATCGAGCGCCAGCTCGACCGGCTTTTGCAAACGGTCGGTGGCGAGGCCGGCCATGTGCAGCGCCGCCAGCCCCTGCCCGTCCAGCCATTTCTCGATGCCGGCGATGCCCTGGTTGTCGACGTTGACGTGCCCGATCAGATGCGAAACTACCGGACCGTTCGGATAGACGCGCTTGTTCTCGGTGAGAAAGCCGATGCCGGGCAGGCCGAGGCGATGGATCTCGCGCTGCTGCGCCGGTGTGATTTCGCGGCGGAGCCAGGCGAAGCCGCGGCCGGACGAGAGCCGCTCGCGCATATCCTTGGCGTCGAGATCGGGCAGCACCGCGGTGAGCATCTCGGTCGCCTCGTCGACGTCGATGAGACGGCGCGGCTCGGCGAACAGCGACGGCATCTTCACGTCGGTGGCGATGATGGCGCCCTGGCGATCGACGATGTCGGGCCGCGCCGTCGCCATCGCGTCCTGCGCCACGCTGCGCCGGCCGCCATGGCCTTCGCTGATCATCGCGAACATCACGAGCTTGCTGGCGATGATGCCGTAAACGGCGACGAAGGCGATGACGGCAAGGCCGATGCGGGCCTTGGCCTTGACGTTGCGATCGACATTGGCGCCGTAAAGCAGCGTGCGCACGACGCGCTGCCAGCGCGACTCGCCGGTCTTCTTCTGCGGCGCGTTGAAAGCGATCTCGGTCATCGCGGCGCTCCCGGAGCAAGGATGCTGCCGGTCGTTTCGGGCGGCGCGGCGGGCGCCATCAACGAGGCGATCGGATCGTTCGGCGGCGGCGCCGGCGTCGGACGCATCGGCAGGTTGTCGAAGTTGCCGAGCTGCGCGGAGGCGAGCGGCTTGAGCTTGAGATGGCGGTCGGCGAGGCCCTGAACGCGCAGCGGCGCCTGCAGTTTGGCCCATTCGGCGCGCAGGATGGCGACGGCGTCGCGCTCGCGGCGCAATTCGTGACGCAGTTTGGCGACACGCTCGGCCTGCAAGGTCGATTCGAACTTGATCTTGTAGACATAGGCCGCCGCGGCGACGAGCGCGGCGATGACCAGGATGTTGAGGATGCGCATCATGTCAGCGCCCCCGCATCACGTCGTCGAGCGACGGCAGGCGCGGCAGCAGATCGTCGAGACCGCCGGCAAGCGGCGGCGCGGCGGTGCGTTCGGCGGCGCGCAGCTTGGCGGAACGCGCGCGCGGGTTCTGCGCGGTCTCTTCCTCGCCGGCGACGACCGGTTTCTTCGTCAACGTCACGAAGCGCGCTTCGGTGCGCGCGACATCGGGCATATGGCGCGAGCCGGCGCGGGTCTCGCCGCGCGAGGCCAGATAGGATTTGACGATGCGGTCTTCCAGCGAATGGAACGAGACGACCGCCAGACGGCCGCCCGGCTTGAGAATGCGCTCGGCGGCGAGCAGCGCGGAGGCGAGCTCGCCGAGCTCGTCATTGACGAAGATACGCAGCGCCTGGAACGTGCGCGTCGCCGGATGAATGTCGTTCGGCTTGGCGCGCACGACCGACGCCACCAGCGACGCGAGCTGCGCGGTGCCGACGATCGGCGTTTCGGCGCGGGCCTTGACGATGGCGCGGGCGACGGCGCGCGAGTGCCGCTCCTCGCCGAGCTGATAGATGATGTCGGCGAGATCGCGTTCGGACGCCGCGGCCACGACATCGGCGGCGCCCGGCCCGTCCTTGCTCATGCGCATGTCGAGCGGGCCGTCGAAGCGAAACGAAAAGCCGCGCGCGGCCTGGTCAAGCTGCATCGACGACACGCCGATGTCGAGCACGATGCCGTCAACCACCGTCGCGCCACAATCGCGCGCGACGTCATCGAGATGGGAAAAACGATCCTCGACCAGCGTCAGCCGGCCGCCCGCGCGCTGGACGAGATCGGCGCCGCGCGCCACCGCGCTCTGGTCGCGGTCGATGCCGATGACCTGCGCGCCGGGAGCCTCATCGAGAATCAGCCGCGTATAACCGCCGGCGCCGAAAGTTCCGTCGATGTAGGTGCCGCCGTCGCGCACGCTGAGGAACCCGACCGCCTCGCGGCCGAGCACCGGGATATGCGGCGCATCTGCATCGGAACCGCCGAGCGCCACCTTCATGTCTGAACCCGATCCCCGACCATCGATCCGCCGTGCCTCGCGCCACGGCCGCATGCGCCGCAATTGGCCACCGCCCCGTCGCGCCTCATGCCCGGCCGGCCCCATGCCGCGGCGGGAAACGACCGATCTCCACGAGAAAGCTGCGGTGGGCATTGGCGACTTGGGCGGCAACGGATTGACGCTGCTTCGCCGTCCCGTTAAGGGCCACGACGCAGCGCACGAACGCCCTATTAAGCCGCTCTTAAACTTAAGGATTTGTTTCGATTCCGCGGCCAAAAGAGGGCGCGGGTCGATTTACCGACCTACACCCGCTAATTATTACCCTTCGATGTTCCATCATCACCACGTTGCGGGCTGGCAATGACCGATTTCCAGCCGGATTCCTTCATCGTCGCCGACGTCATCCCGTCGCCGAACGTCGATGCGCGCGCCGACGGCCGCCAGCCGGACCTCATCCTGTTGCACTACACCGGGATGCAGACCGGCGAGGCCGCGCTCGCGCGCCTGACCTCGGCCGAAGCCAAGGTGTCCTCGCACTACGTCGTGTTCGAGGATGGCCGGATTGTGCAGTGCGTGCCCGAGGCGATGCGCGCCTGGCATGCCGGCGTGTCGTCCTGGGCGGGGGAGACCGACATCAACTCCTGCTCCATCGGCATCGAGATCGTGAATCCCGGCCATGAGTTCGGCTACACCGACTTTCCCCTGCGCCAGATCGCGGCGGTGATTGCCTTGTGCAAGTCGATCCTGACGCGGCGCGGGCCGATCAGCCCGGACCGGGTGCTCGGCCATTCGGACGTTGCGCCCTCGCGCAAGATGGACCCGGGCGAGAAGTTCCCGTGGGAACTCCTGAACAGTTCCGGCGTCGGACACTGGATCCGGCCCGCGGACCTCTCCGCCCCCGGCACCACCTTGCATCCCGGCGACCGCGGCGATCTGGTCGCACGGATGCAGCGCGGCTTTCAGGTCTATGGCTACGGCGTCGAGCCGACCGGACACTACGACGACAAGACAGTTGACGTGATCGCCGCCTTCCAGCGCCACTTCCGCCCGGCGCGGATCGACGGCGTCGCCGATCCCTCGACCGTGCTCACGCTCGGCCGCCTGATCCAGGGCCGGCCCGACCTGCGGCGGTGATCCCTAAGCGCCGCAATAGCGGCGCGAACGCCCGAGCATCGCGTCGATCCCTCCTCTCGTGTCAAAAGCGCGAACGGGCGCCGCACGAGCTCACGAGATCATGCGCGGCAGATCAAACCGGCGGCGCCGGAATTTCCGGAATGCGCCACGGCGCGTGGCCGAAGCGCTCGCGCAGGAATTCGATGAACACGGCGACGCGCGGCAGGCGGTTGCGGCCGGCCGGATAGATCGCGGCCAGCGGCAGCGGCTCGACATGGTGACTTGCGGTGAGCAGCGGCAGCAGTTCGCCCTTCTGCAACGGATCGCCGACGATCACGTCCGACAGCCGCACGATGCCGCCGCCTTCGAGCGCCATGCGCAAGGCCGCTTCGGCATTGTCGGTCACGACGCGCGGCCGCACCTCGATGACATCGATACCGGCGCGGGTTTTGAACGGCCAGCGGTTGAGCCCCGGCCCGGCGACGACGATGCAGTCATGCGCCTTGAGATCGGCGGCGCTTTGCGGCGTGCCGCGCGCCTTGAGATAGGACGGCGCGGCGCAGATGACGCGTTGCAGGTCGGCGAGCTTGCGCTGGATGAACGGGCCCTCCGGGATATGGCCGGAGCGAACGGCGATGTCGGTCTGCTCCTCGATCAGGTCCACCAGCCGGTCGGTGATCGAGAGTTCGATATCGATCTCGGGATAGCGCGCCAGGAAATCCGGCAGGGCCAAAGTGAGCTGATGCAGGCCGAAGGCGGTGCCGGAATTGATGCGCAACCGGCCGCGCGGGGCGCCGCGCGCGCGGGCGACTTCGGCCTCGGCCTCCTCGATATCGGCGACGATGCGGCGGGCGCGCTCGAGAAAGGTCTCGCCTTCCGGCGTCAGGGCCAGCCGCCTCGTGCTGCGCTCCAGGAGCCTGACACCGAGCCGGTCTTCCAGCCGCGAGACCAGCTTGGAAACCGCCGAGGGGGTCAGCCCCAAGTCCTTGGCGGCTTGAGAGAAATTGCCGCGATCCATGACGCGAACGAAAACCCGCAAGTCGGATGTGGCGTCCATATCTGTTCCATATGTTCACATATGTATGCGTATTATAGCAGATTATCATTCCTCTGGAAGATAATATTATGCTTCCAGCGCATGGGACCAGACCAAACCCCGTCGCGCCGGAGATTGAAATGACTGCCTTGAATGCCTTCACCACCGCCTCCCGCAACGACATGGAACGTATCGTCCGCGAAGCGCGCGCCGCCCGCGCCGAGACCCTTCGGGCCGCCGGCCACGAGTTGACTGCCGCCATCAAGCGCCTGTTCTCGGCGCTCCGCCCGCAGGCCGCCCACTAAGCGCGCCCGACCCGATTTCTCGTCGGATTGAACCTCCCGCGAGACGACTGAGCTAGCGCGCCTTCCCCTCCTACCGGCGCGCTTGACTTGCCTGAGCGGATTTTTCCCAAGGCAAACGCCCGGACCGGTCATCCCCTCGACCAGTCCGGGCTTTTTTTTGCTTAACCGCTTGTGGGAGCCCGCCTTGACGCGCCCCTCCGCAATCTCCATTCCTCATCTCGTCAGTCGGCCGGACGGCCGCTCCGCGCCAATGCCGAAAGGCGGCCGGGGAGGAAAGTCCGGGCTCCATGGACAAACGGTGCCGGATAACGTCCGGCGGGATGCGGGCTTCATCGCCCGTATCTCAGAGACAGTGCCACAGAAAACAGACCGCCCTCGGCCGCGTTGCGTATTGGCCCAGGGTAAGGGTGAAACGGTGGTGTAAGAGACCACCGCGCGCGTCAGCAATGACAGCGGCACGGCAAACCTCACCGGGAGCAAAACCGAATAGGGATGACGCTGAGGCTTTCGGGCCGAAGACCTGTCCAGGTCAGTCATCCGGGTAGGTTGCACGATGCGCCGGGCAACCGGCGTACCAGATGAATGGCCGTCACGTTTGCGGAGCGATCCGCAGGCCATACAAAACCCGGCTTACAGGCCGGCTGATATGATGACGAGGGCCCGGTGGGAAATCACCGGGCCCTCACCAGTTTCGGGATCGTCAGCGCACGCGCTCCGCCGCGGCGACGATGGCGCCGAGCTTCTCCTCGGCCGAGGCCATGCCGCAGATCGGATTGTCGGCGAAGGTCGCAAAGCCGCAATCGGGATGCAGCAGCACGCGCTCGCGGCCGAACAGGCTGACGGCTTCCCTGATTTTGCTTTCTATGTCGGCGGCCGCTTCGGTGTGCGCGCATTTCTGGTTGACCGCGCCGACGCCGATACGGGCATCGTCCGGCAACTGCCGCAGCAACTCCATCTCGCCGGCGCGCGGCGTGCACATCTCCAGCAGATAGGCGCCAACCTGCATGGCGCCGAGCGTGTCGAGCAGCGGCGCATAGCTGCCGGCCAGCGCCACGGATTCGTCCGGCGTCCAGTTGCCGCGGCAGACATGAACGGCGACGCGCTCGCGCGGCATGCCCGCGACCACGGCATTGACGAGATCGCGGGCGAAGCCGAGTTCGTGCTCGGGCCCGCGCGATTCCGACAGCGCGCCGCACATGAAACTCGGCCGGCTCTTGGGACCGGAGAACACGACTTCCGACAGCACCGGCTCGTCGAACTGGATCAGCGACACGCCGGCATCGACGAGTTCGGCAAGCTCGGCGCGCAAGGCGGCGACGATATCCTCGGCGATCTCCTCGCGGCTTTGATAGGCGCGCTCCTGCAGACATTCCATCCACATGGTGCGGGTCAACAGATAAGGCCCCGGCAGCGCGATCTTGACCGGCTTGGCGGTCAGCGTGCGCAGGAAGTCGAATTCATGCGCGGCGAGCGAACGGCTGCGGCCGATGCGGCCGAACACCGCCGGATGGCGCACGTCCGCCGCAGGCACATCGAGCGCGCGCAATTCGCGCTCGAACTCCTCCGGATGATCCACGAGCGGCAACAGGTCGGTCAGCGGAATGAGCTGGCAATTGTCGAGCCGCGTGGCGACGAAGCTGGCGTAGCTGTCGCGGCGCTGCTCGCCGTCGGTCATCACGCCGACGCCGGCGCGGTCCTGCGCGGCGGCGACGAGGCGCACGGCGTCGTTGGCGGTTTCGTGAAACGCCGCCTCGTCGAGCTTGCCCGAGACGTAATCGTGCATGGTCTCGACCATCCAGCGCGGCCGCGGCCAACTGCCGATGCCCATCACCGACAGCGGCGGGACCGGCGGTGCGGCTCGCTTCTCGCGCGGCGGCGCGGGCGTTGGCGCAGTGGCCGCAGCGACCGCCGCTTTGGTTTCGACCGTCCCGCGCTCGTCGCGCTTGCCCTTGCAGATGAGAAAGCTGCGCTGCTTGCCGTCCTTGACGAAGGACACCAGATCGTTGCCGGTCAGCCGGCACCACGCCGGCAGATCCTCATCAACCGAGATTTCGGTCGAGAGAATCTCCAGCAACTGGCCGCGCGCCATCGGATCGATGTGCTTGCGGATCAGCAGCAGCAGGCCGTTGCCGCAATCGAGATCGCCGCCGTCGAAGGAAACGTCAGGCGAATGCGGATGCGTCGTCGTCATGGCTACGGAATCATCTCTCGGTCCTTCCGGTGCCGAAGGTCAGTAGCTGACGCTCGGAGCGCCCTCGCCCATGAACTCGACGAGCTTGGCGCCGCCGACGATCACCGCGCCGGGGACGAGGTTGTTCTCGTCGAGCGCGCGCTTCTTGAAGCAGGGCGAGCAAACATAGATCTCGCCGCCGGCCTCGACGAAGTTCTTCATCAGGTCCTTGAGCGCCGCGAAGCCCTCTTCATGGATGTCGTCGGCATAGCCCTTCTGCGACAGGCGGGTACCTTCGATCGACAGGAACACCAGGGTCTTCTTGTCGGAAGCGACGGCGGCATTGGCGACGACGAAGGCGACGGTGGCCTTGTCGGTGTTGTCCTTGGCGGAAGTCAGGCTGACGACGAATTTACCGGGCATCGCATTCTCCTTTTTCGTTGGTTGTGCCGGGCCGGAAGGCGTGGCGGGTTCAGGTCAGTCCCAGTCGGCGCGCGATCTGATCCAGAAGCTTTTGGCGCCTGGATCGTGATGGACGAGTTCGTTGCGCGTCAGCCGGCACCAGGCCGGCAGGTCCTCGGTCGCGCCGGGATCGAGCGAGATCACCTTGATGACGCCGCCGGGCATGGCGCGCAGCCGCTTGCGCAGATCGAGCACGAGCTCGCCGCAGCCGAGATCGCCGGCATTCCATTCAGCGTCGGCGCGCGGCGGCGCATGGAGGCGGACGGCTTCGGGCACGAGCAATCCTTTCGCCACGACGCTCATCAGCGCGCGGCGATTGACGAACAAGCGTTGACATCGACGCGCGTCAGGCGCGCCGACAAATCATCGACGTCATGGGAAAGGAGCGGACTTCACCGAGATAACGCCGCGCCGGAAAACCGGCGCATCCAGCCCCCACGGAGCATGGCGTTCTGGCGAGGTCGCTCTATAAAAAACAATAGTTGGCGGAAAACGCCCGGTCAAGAAAGCTATTGTCCGTCCACCAGCGCTTTCATCTTGCCGATCAGCCGCTGGATATCGACCGGCTTGGTGTCGAAATCGTCGCAGCCGGCGTCGCGCGCTTTCTTCTCGTCCTCGGCCATTGCATGGGCGGTGAGCGCGATGATCGGAATCGCCTGCGTCGCGGGATCCGCCTTGACGCGGCGCGTGGCTTCCCAGCCGTCGACCACCGGCAGGCTCATGTCCATGAGGATGATGTCGGGGCCGACCGAACCCGCCATGGTCACCGCCTGCTCGCCATCCACCGCCATCACGACCTCGTAGCCGTTCCGCGCGAGGCGGCGCGAGAGCATGTCGCGGTTCATCTCGTTGTCTTCGACCAGCAGCACTTTCATCGCTCAAGCCTTCCCATTCCAGTATCCGTATGCCTATTGGCCGGCCTTCGTCCCGCCGGCATGATGCCGGTGCGCCAGCGCCGACAGCGCCGCGCCCAAGGTCCCGATCGGCTGACCGCTCTTGCTCAGCACCAGCAGCGTCCGCTCGGCCAGGAACGCGCGCTCCCCGTCGGTGAGATCCTTGGCGGTCAGAACGACGATCGGCACGTCGTTCATGGCCTCGAAGTCGCGCACCTTTTCGAGGAAGGCGAAGCCGTCGACCTCCGGCATCATCAGGTCGAGCAGCACCAGAGCCGGCGGCTCGTGGTTGGACAGCCAGCCGAACGCCTCGCGGCCATTGGCGGCCTGCGCCGGCGTCATACCCGCCGCCTTGACGGTGCTGGCGATCAGTTCGCGAACGTCGGCGTCGTCATCGACGATGAGGATGGTGGAATCCGCCTTGGCCGGCGCCAGCTTGCGCAGCAGCGCGGTGAGCTTGCTGCGGTCGATCGGCTTGGTCATGAATTCGGAGGCGCCGAGGGAGAAGCCGAGATTACGGTCGTCAACGATGGTGAGCATGATGACCGGGATGTGCTCCAGCGCCGGCTCCGACTTCATGATGCCGAGCACCGACCAGCCGTCGATCTTCGGCATCTGGACGTCGAGCGTGACGATGTCCGGCGGCGCCTTGCGCATGATCGACAGCGCCTCGGCGCCGTCGCGCGCATGCAGCAGCACATAGCCTTCGCGGCCGAGCGTGGCGGACAGCACATCGTGCACCGCGGGATCGTCGTCCACGATCAGCACCGTGATCGACGAGGCGACGCCTTCCGGTTCTAGGCCTAGATCGTCGGCGACGGACGTCGCGCCCTCGCCGCCTTCGCGGTCCGGCAGCACGATGCTGAAGGTCGTGCCCTTGCCGGGCGCGCTGACGACGTCGATCGTGCCGCCGAGCATGGTGACGAAATGCCGGGTGATGGTGAGGCCGAGGCCGGTGCCGCCGAAGTTACGCGTGGTCGATGAATCGGCCTGGGTGAAGGCCTGGAACAGCCGGCCGACCTGCTCCGGCGTCATGCCGATTCCGTTGTCGCCGACGTCGAAGCGGACGAGATCGCGGCCGTCTTCGCTTGTGCGCGACAGCCGCAGCAGCACGGTGCCCTGCTTGGTGAACTTGGCGGCATTGCCGAGCAGGTTGATCAGGCACTGCTTGAGCTTGGTGAGATCGGTATTGAGCGTGCCGATATCCGGCGGGCACTCGATGACCAGACGATTGCCGTTCTTGGCGATCATCGGATCGACGATGGTCTTCACGTCGCCGACACTCCGTTCCAGATCGAGGCGCTCGAGATAGACCTCCATCTTGCCGGCCTCGATCTTGGACAGATCGAGGATCTCGTTGATCAGCCCGAGCAGATGCTTGCCGGCGGCGCTGATCTTTTCCAGATCGCCAAGCGACGCCTTGTCGTCGCGGTCCTGTGCGTCCTCGGCCAGCAGCTCGCTGTAGCCGATGATGGCGTTGAGCGGCGTGCGCAGCTCGTGGCTCATATTGGCGAGGAAGGACGACTTCACGCGGTTGGCGGATTCGGCCTCTTCCATCGCCTGGCGCAGCGCCAGTTCCTGCCGCTTGCGCTCGGTGATGTCGGTGTACGTGGCGATGAAGCCGCCGCCGGGCACCGGGTCGCGGCGCACTTCCATGACCATGCCGTCCGGGCGGGTGCGTTCGAAGGAGTGCGAGGTGCCGAGCACGGCGAGGCGCTTGGCCAGCTCCTTCTCGATGTCGATATTGTCGCCGAACTCGCCGCGGGCGCCGAGATAGCGGATGTAATCGGAGAAAGTGCGGTCGGTGCCGAGGAATTCCTCGGGCATGTCCAGATATTCGACGAAGCGCTCGTTCCAGGTGACCAGCTTGTGCTCGGCGTCGTACATGGCGACGCCCTGCTGCATGTTGTCGATGGTCGCGCGCAGGAAGGCGTGTTCTTCCTTGTACGACAATTGCCGCTTCATGTGTGCCTGCACGGCATCAGCCCCGTCTGATGGAAGCCTCAAGAGACAAGCCGAAGCTGTAGGGCATGCGCGCTCACGGCTCCAGCAGAAAATAGGTTTGCATCGGGCCCTTGCCCTTGACGTCGATGACGCCGCGCGGCTCGACCGCGAATCCGTCGCCGAGCGCCGCGCGGGTCGCCTCCGAAATGTGGATGCGGCCGTTGAGCGAGTGCGACTCCATACGGCTCGCCGTATTCACGCTGTCGCCCCAGACGTCATAGGCGAACTTGTGGGTGCCGATGACGCCGGCGACGATCGGCCCGGTGTGGATGCCGATGCGGGCGTCGAGATTGAGCCCGGTGGCGCCGGCCACCTCGCGCACGGCGCGCATCATGCGCGGCGCCAGCCGCGCCACGCGGTGGGCGTGGTCGGGCTGCGGCTCGGGAATGCCGGCCGCGGCCATATAGGCGTCGCCGATGGTCTTGATCTTCTCGACGCCGGCCGCGGCGGCCAGCGCGTCGAACTGGGTGAATATCTCGCCGAGGAAATCCAGCACGCGCGGCGCCGGCATGGCGCCGGACAGCACCGTGAAGCCGGCGAGGTCGCAGAACAGAATGGTCGATTCATGGACCTGATCGGCGATCCTGACCTCGCCGTCGCGCATGCGCCTGACGATGCTGTGCGGCAGAATGTTGAGCAGCAGCGTTTCCGATTTGCGCTTTTCGGTTTCCAGATCGGCGACGAACTTCTTTTCGCGGTCGCGGAGCCACTTCTTCTCCAGCGACGAATTGATGCGCGTGCGCAGCAGGATCGGATCGAAGGGCTTGGACAGGAAGTCCTCGGCGCCGGCCTCGATGCACCGCACGGCGCTGTCGATCTCGTCGAGCGCGGAGATGACGATGACGGGAATATGCCGCGTCGCCTCGTTGGCCTTGAGGCGCGTCAGCACATCGAAACCGCTGATCTCCGGCATGATGAGATCGAGCAGAACGAGGTCGAAATCCTCCTCGCCGATGAGCCCGAGCGCCTGCGCGCCGTCCGCCGCGGTGACGACGGCATGACCTTCGCGCGTCAGGCGGCGCTCCAACACGTCACGGTTGGCGGCATTGTCATCGACGACGAGAATGCGGCTTTGCCGGTCGAGCAGATGCGAGGCGCCGGCCTTCAGCGGCTCGACGGTGCGCAGCACGTCGGCGACGATCCCGGCACGACCGACGAATTGGGCGGCGAGCTTGTCTTCAGCACCGATCGGCGCCTCGTCGATATGGGTGAGCGCCACCATGGCGTCGATCTGGCCGAGCAACTGATCCGCGGCCTGCTTGAGCTTGACGAGGTCCTCGCGCAGCGGTGCATCGGCCGCGTCCTCCATGTCCTCGACCAGCATTTCGCTGTAGCCGATGATGGCGTTGAGCGGCGTGCGCAGGTCGTGGCGAAGGCGGCGATTGAATTCCAGGTCGTTCTCGCCGAGCTTGCGGTCGGCGGTGGAGTCGGTGACCACCGCGGCGACGAAAGCGTTGAGCCGTGCACCGGCGCTCTGCATGCGATCGAGATCGTCGAGCATGTCGTCGGCGCCAAGCTCGCGCGCATCCTCGATGAGAATATCGAGGAAGTCGGCAATCGCCATCGCCGGCGCCTGCACTTCCTGGCGCAGATAGGCGGCAAGAGCCCGGTTGAGACGCTGGTCGGAATTGTCGGTCATTGATGACTGCGCACAATAAGGTTGCAGCGCCGCGAAAGCAAAACCGACATCACTCGGTGACAATTCAGCCGCATTCCGTTCAGAAGCAATTCAGACACGGAACCGCAGCATTGCGACCACGTTAACCGTGCTTCCCACAGGAGTCCTGCCGGATGACATCTGCCCGTTCGATACTTCTCGCTTGCACGGCCCTCACCGCGGTCGCGGGATTGGCCCTGCCGGCAACAGCCGCCACAAACGCGCCCATCGTGATCGCCCAGGCGGCGCCGCCAGCGCCCGATCAGAAGAAGGAGCCGCCAGCACCGGAACAGAAGAAGGAAGAGCCGAAGCCCGCGCCCCCCGCGGCGAAGCCGCCCGCCCCGCCTGCCGCTCAACCACCGGCACCGCCGGCCGCCAAGCCGCCCGCTCCGCCGGCGCCGCCGGCTGCGCAGCGTCCAGCGCCGCCGCCACCCGCGGCAGAACGACCTGCCCCTCCGCCGCCGGCCGCCGAGCGGCCTCGTCCGCCTGCGCCTCCCGCCTCGGAACGTCCGCGCCCGCCGGCCCCGCCCGCGGCTCAGGCGCCATCAGCGCCGCCTCCGGCCGCTCAGGCACCGGCCGCAACACCGCAGCGCGGCGAACGACCGGAAGGTCAGCGTGGCGAACGTCCGGATCGTCCCGACCGTCAACGCGGTGAGCGCCCCACACCGCCGCCTGCGCCGGCAGCCGAACAGCCCAAGGCCCCGACGCCGCCGCCGGCGGCTCAGGATTCGAAGCCCGCAGCACCGCCGCCGGCCGCCCAGGCTCCGGCCGCGCAGCCGCAGTCGGCTCCGCCGCCGCGTGGCGAGCGTCCGGACGGTCAACGCCCGCCGGGTGCGCAGCGGCCCGGCTCGCCCCCGCCACCGGCGGCACAACAGCCTGCGCCGCCTCCGCCCGCCGCGCAGCAGCCAGGCTCGCCCCCGCCGCCTCCCGCGGCTCAACAGCAGCCGCCGAACTCCATCGCCGGCCGTGCCGCGCAGGAAGCCGGCCGCCCTGCCGCTGCTCCGCCGCCGCCGCCGACCCAGGCCCGCAGCGCCAGCGAATTCATTCGCCGCGGCGATCAGGGCCCGCAGCGCGGCTTCGACGACATCCGCCGCGAGCGCCGCGAGACCCGCGATGGCGACCGCATCATCATCACCGAAGGCGACCGCACCATCGTGCGTGACGGCAATCGCACCATCATCCGTCACAACGAGGCCGACCGCTTCGCCATCGGCGCGCGCGATGTGCGGGTGACGAGACGCGGCGACGACTCGATCAGCATCATCGTTCGTCCCGACGGCGCCCAGATCATCACGACGATCGCCAGCGACGGCCGTCTGCTGCGCCGCGTGCGGCGTGACCGCAGCGGTCGGGAAGTGGTGATCATCGACAACCGCTTTGCCGATCCGCGTCCGGGCTACTTCGTCGACGTACCGCCGCCGCGCTGGCGCGGTCCGCCGGAACGCTACATCCTCGACGGCCGCCGCGCCGACCGGGACGCGGTGTACACGTTGTTCCTGGCGCCGCCGATCCAGCGCATCGAGCGCCGCTATACGCTCGATGAAGTGCGCTACAGCGAACCGTTGCGCGCCTACATGCCGCGCGTCGATCTCGACGTGCACTTCGACACCGGCTCGTGGCAGATCTCGCCCGCACAGATCGACCGTCTGGCGGTAATCGCGGACGGCATCAATCGCGCGGTTCGGAAGAACCCGCGCGAGGTCTTCATGATCGAAGGCCACACCGACGCCGTCGGTACGGACGAGGATAATCTGTCCCTGTCCGACCGCCGTGCGGAAGCGGTGGCGGTGGCGCTGACGGAGCAATTCCAGGTGCCGCCGGAGAACCTGGTCACGCAAGGCTATGGCGAGCAGCATCTCAAGGTGCAGACCGACGGTCCGTCCGAAGAGAATCGCCGCGTTGCGGTGCGGCGCATCACGCCGCTGATCGACCGGCAGGCGGCGCGATAAGCGATCGCATCGCCTGACTTAACAACTAATAAACATCCCCCGGCCTCGCGCCGGGGGCTGTTTGCTATTTGCCGCCGCAATGGCGCCATGGTGCGGGAACCATCCGCGCCCTGTTCCGTTGACAGTCGCGCCGACGATGCGGCCGTTCGCCTCAAGTCGCGCCACGGATTTGTTGCAACGCTTCCAGGGAGACGTGCGCGATGTCTATCGGCACCATTATTCTGATCATTCTCATCATCGCCCTGCTCGGCGGCTTTTCCGGCATCGGCGGCGGTCCGTTCTACGGCACCGGTTACTACGGCGGCGGCGGTCTTGGTCTCGTGATCATCGTGCTGCTGATCCTTGTCCTGATGGGACGACTCTGACGCACAACGATGCGACCAGTAAAAAGCCGGCGGGTGATGAACCCGCCGGCTTTCGCTTTTCGAAATTGAAGTAAGCGCTCTTACTTCTTGTAGGCGGCGAGGATCGCGTCGCCGTCGGCGCCGGCCTTCTTCTTCCAGTCGGCGGTGAGTTGCTCGCCGACCTTGGCAAGGCCGGCCTTGAGCGCGTCGCTCGGCGCAAGCACCTTCATGCCCTTGGCCTTGAGCTGGTCGAGGTACCAGCCGGACTTCTCTTCCCACATTTTCCAGCCGCGATCTTCGGCGGTGGCGGCGGCCTTCAGCAGGGCTTCCTGCGTCGGCTTGTCGAGCGCATCGAACGCCGCCTTGTTGACGAAGGTGACATCCTTCGGGATCCAGGCCTGAACATCGTAGAAGTGCGTGAGCGTTTCCCAGGCCTTCGAGTCATAGCCGGTGCCGCCCGACGACATGAAGGAGTTGACGACACCGGTCGCCAGCGCCTGCGGCAGTTCGGCGGCCTGCACCGTCACCGACTGCGCGCCGACGAGTTCGCCGATGCGGGCGGTGCCGACGTTATAGGCGCGCCACTTGAGGCCCTTCATATCGTCGACCGAGTTGAGCTCTTTCTTGGTGTAGATGCCCTGCGGCGCCCACGGCACGGCGAACAGCAGCATGAGACCCTGCGAGGCGAGCTTCTTCTCCACCGCCGGCTTCGAGGCCACCCACAGCTTCTTGGCTTCCGGGAAGCTGGTGGCGAGGAACGGCACGACGTCGATGCCGAACACCGGGTCCTCGTTCTCGTGGATCGAGATCAGGACCTCGCCGGCCTGCGCCTGCCCGGTCTGCACCGCGCGCTTGATGTCGGGCGCCTTGAACAGCGACGCGCCCGGATGAACGGTGATCTCGAGCTTGCCGCCGGTCGCCGCCGACACATCCTTGGCGAACAGGCCGAGGTTGACGCTGTGCGGGTTGTCGGCCGGATAGGCGGCCGGCAGATTCCACTTCGTCTGGGCGACGGCCGGCTGAACGCTCAGCGCGGCGGCCGCGAGCACGCCGAGTGCGGCGGTGCGGGTCAGTGTCTTGATCATGACTTCTCCTCACAACTTGTTGTTAATTGTCGCAATCCTAGCAGAAAACGTCCCCACCCTAACAAGCCCCCTCAACGGGGCGGGAACGCCATTTGCGGCAGTACGAGAGCGATTTGAGGGAATTCGGTAATGATGAACACGGCGGCGAGCAGCAGAATGAAGAACGGGAACGCCGCCCTCGCCACCGTCATCGTGTCCTTGCCGCTCATGTTCTGCAACACGAACAGGTTGAAGCCGACCGGCGGCGTGATCTGCGCCATCTCGACGTGGAGGATGAGATAGATGCCGAACCAGATGAGGTCGAGACCGGCCTGCTGCACCATCGGCAGCACCACTACCGCCGTCAGCACGATCATCGAGATGCCGTCGATCAGACAGCCGAGGATGATGTACATGATGGACAGGTAGAGCGCGAGCATGCTCGGCGTGAGGTCCTGGCCTTTCACCCACTCGGCAAGCGCGGCCGGGATGCCGGTATAGGCCATCGCCGCCGTCGCGAACGCGGCACCGGCGAGGATGAACATGATCATGCAGGTCAGCCGCGTCGCGCTCATGACGCTCTCGAAGAACGTCCTGCGCGTGAGCGTGCCGCTCCACCACGCGAGGATCAGCGCGCCGGAGACGCCCCAGGCGGCACACTCGGTGGCCGTGGCGAGGCCGAACACCAGCGCGAGGAAGACCGCAAGGATCAGCCCGAGGCACGGCAACAGCTTGGTCGATTGCCGCAGCTTCTCCTTGAACGGCATCGGCGGATCGCGCGGCGGCACCTTCGACGGGTTGAGCAGCGACCAGCCGATGATGTAGCCCGAATAGAGCACCATCACGAGCACGCCCGGCAGGAAGCCGGCGAGGAAGACCTGCAGCACCGAGACGTTGGCGGTCACGGCATACACCACCATCGGGATCGACGGCGGAATAAGCAGGCCGAGCGTGCCGGAGCCCGCCAGCGAACCGAGGCTCAGCCCAGGATCGTAACCGCGCTTCTCCAGTTCCGGCAGCGCGATCTTGCCGATGGTGGCGCAGGTCGCGGCGGACGAGCCGGACACCGCGGCGAAGATACCGCAGCCGACAACGTTCACGTGCACCAGCCGGCCGGGCAGCCATTGCAGCCACGGCGACAGGCCGCGGAACATCTGCTCCGACAGCCGGGTGCGGAACAGGATTTCGCCCATCCAGATGAAGAGCGGCAGCGCCGCGAGCGACCAGGACGCGCTCGAGCTCCATACCGTCGTCGCCAACACCGCGCCAACCGGCACGGATGTCGACAGCACCATGGCGATCAGGCCGACGATGCCGATCGCCACCGCGATCCAGACGCCGCTGCCGAGGATGATGATGAGCGCCGCCAGAAGGATCAGCGCCAGATCGGTGAGAGGCATCGACATCAGCCGGCTCCCCCGGACGCGACGCGCTCGACGAACTCATCCGGCGAGGACGGCGGCTCCTTCTCGTAAGACGGCTTGTTGCCGCGCATGACGTGAACCATCTCGTCGAGCAGGGCGATGGACAGAATGATAAGGCCGGCGGCGTAGCCGAGCTGCGGAATCCACAACGGCACCGAAATGACCCCGGTCGACATATCGTGGAAGCGGTATGAGTCGTAGGTCATCTGGCAGGCGTAATAGGCGAAGTAGAGCGTGAAAATGGTAGAGACGCCGAGCGCGATCATTTCGACAGCCCAGCGCTTCTTGCCCGTGACCTTCTCCACCACGAGGCCGACGCGGATCATCTCGCCCTTCTTGAAGGTGTGGGCGAGGCCGAGGAAAGCCATCGCCGCCATGCACCAGGAGGCGAAGTCGTCCCCGGCGGGGATGTTGATGTCAAACTCGCGGCCGAGCGACATGATCATCATGATGGCGAAGATCGACACCATGAAGAAACCGGCGGCGTAGCCGGACCACAAATAAAGCTTATCCAGTGCGGTGCGCATTCCGGAGTCCCCCTCACAAACTGGCGGCGGCGCGCGCGGCCTGATCATAATGACCGGACAGCGCCCGCATCAGCGCGGCGATTTCAGACAGGCGTTTCTCGTCCATGCCGGCGCTCTTCACCGAATCGACCAGAAGCGCCTCGCGAACCTTGCGGTAGCGTTGCACGACCTCATCGCCCCTCGGCGTCAGACTCACCGTTTTCTCGCTGCCGCGCTTGCCGCTCAGCAGGAGCTTGTGGCTGTCGAGCTTCTTGAGCGAATAGGTCACCAGATGCGTGTCCTCGATATTGAGAACGAGGCAGATGTCGGCGACGCGCTTGGCGCGGCCGCGGTGGGCGATGGTGTGCAAAACGAGAACATCGAGTGGCGACAAATCGGGCACGCCGGCAGCCGCGATGCAGCGTACCATCCAGCGCTCGAAGGCGTGGTCGAGCAGGATCATGCCGAACTCGAGCTCGGAGAGAACCGGCATGGCGCCGGACGCCAGATGCGCCGACGACACGATCGGGCCGAGCGCCGCGGCGGCGGCCCTGTCGTACTTCCTGGTCCTGGGAACCCGCGCCTTGTCGGCGGTGCCCGCCCTTGCCGCTCGTGCCGCCATCTCAGCCCCTCGCGAGATTTGGAAAAGCGTATCGGCCGCTGATAATTTGTCAACGATTTATTGACGATTTTTTTTAGCTCTGGTTTATTCGCTGTTGGCGCAAGGAGGCGGCGACATGGCCAAGCGGGTGTTTAAGCGGGCGGCGAATAAACAGGCGCGCAAGCCGAAGAAACAGGCAGCGAAAGCCGGAACGTGGGATTTCTGGATCGATCGTGGCGGCACCTTTACCGACATTGTCGGTCGCCGCCCCGACGGCAAGCTGATCGCGCACAAGCTGTTGTCCGAAAACCCCGAAGCCTATGCCGACGCCGCGGTGCAGGGCATTCGCGATCTCATCGGCCTCAAGGCCGGCGACGCCATTCCGCCGGCCACCGTCGGCGCCGTGAAGATGGGCACCACGGTCGCGACCAATGCGCTGCTCGAGCGCAAGGGCGACCGCACGCTCCTGCTGATCACCAAGGGTTTCCGCGACGCGCTGAAGATCGGCTATCAGGCGCGGCCGAAGATCTTCGCGCTCGAAATCATCAAGCCCGAACTGCTTTACGAGCGTGTCGCCGAGATCGACGAGCGCGTGCGCGCCGACGGCACCGTGGAGCAGGAGCCCGATCTCGATGCCGCCCGCGCCGAACTCGAAGCCGCCAAGAAAGACGGTATCGACGCCGTCGCCATCGTGCTGATGCACGCCTATCGCTTTCCCGAACATGAGAAGCGCCTCGCCAGGCTGGCGCGCGACATTGGCTTCGCGCAGGTGTCGGTCAGCCACGAAGTCTCGCCGCTGATCAAGCTGGTCGGCCGCGGCGACACCACCGTGGTGGACGCCTATCTGTCGCCGATCCTGCGGCGCTATGTTGATCGGGTCGCTTCCATGCTGGTGAGCACGCCCCATCCTTCGAGACGCGCTCAAGCGAGCGCTCCTCAGGATGAGGCTACGCTCCGCCCTCATCCTGAGGAGGCACGAAGTGCCGTCTCGAAGGATGCGGGCGGCCCGAACCTCATGTTCATGATGTCGTCGGGCGGGCTCACCGCCGCCGAGTTGTTTCAGGGCAAGGACGCCATCCTGTCCGGCCCGGCCGGCGGCGTGGTGTCGATGGCCGAGACCGGCAAGCAGGCCGGCTTCGATCGCCTGATCGGCTTCGACATGGGCGGCACCTCGACCGACGTGTCCCATTTCGACGGTGAATACGAACGCGCCTTCGAAACGGAAGTCGCCGGCGTGCGCATGCGCGCACCGATGATGCTTATTCACACGGTCGCCGCCGGCGGCGGCTCGATCCTGCATTATGACGGTTCGCGCTTCCGCGTCGGCCCCGACTCGGCCGGCGCCAATCCGGGCCCGGCCTGCTATCGCCGCGGCGGGCCGCTCGCGGTCACCGACGCCAATGTGATGACCGGCAAGCTGCTGCCCGAGTTCTTCCCGAAGATCTTCGGGCCGCAGCAGAGCGAGCCGCTCGATGCCGCGGCCGTGCAGGCCTCGTTCGCCGACGTGGCCAAGGAAGTCGGCGACAAGTCACCGGAAGAAATCGCCGACGGCTTCATCAAGATCGCCGTCGAGAACATGGCCAACGCCATCAAGAAGATTTCGGTGCAGCGCGGCTATGACGTCACGCGCTATGCCCTGAACTGCTTCGGCGGCGCCGGCGGCCAGCACGCCTGCCTCGTCGCCGACGCGCTCGGCATGACCAGGGTGCTGATTCATCCGTTCTCGTCGCTGCTGTCGGCTTACGGCATGGGCCTCGCCGATATCCGCGCCACGCGCGAACAGGCCATCGAACTGCCGTGGGGCGCCAAGGCGCTGGCGGCGCTGAAGAAGACCGGCGTCACGCTCGGCAAGGCCGTGAAGGACGAAGTCGTCGGCCAGGGCGTGCCGGCGGCGAAGATCAAGGTGATCCAGCGCGCGCATATTCGCTATGCCGGCACCGACACGGCGCTGATCGTCGAGGCCGCCCCCCTGCCCGCGATGCAGCGCGCCTTCGAGAAGGCGCACAAGGCCCGCTTCGGCTTCATCGACCGCAACAAGGAGCTGGTTATCGAAGCGATCTCGGTGGAAGCCATCGGCGGCGGCGCCAAGTTCGCCGAGAAGGCGGCGCGGCGCATCGCCGCCAAGCTGCCGAAGCCGGCCAAGGCGACGCGTTTCTATTCGAACGGCGCCTGGCACAAGGCCAATGTCTATACCCGCGATCAATTGAAGATCGGCGCCAGGGTGAAGGGCGCGGCCATCATCATCGAGCCGCACCAGACCATCGTCGTCGAGCCCGGCTGGGAAGCCGAGCTGACGCCGAAGAACCATCTTGTGCTGTCGCGCAGGCAGAAGCTCAAGCGCGTCCACGCCATCGGCACCCATGCCGATCCGGTGATGCTGGAAGTGTTCAATAACCTGTTCATGTCCATCGCCGAACAGATGGGCGTGTCGCTGCAGAACACCGCCTACTCGGTGAACATCAAGGAGCGGCTCGATTTCTCCTGCGCCGTGTTCGCGTCCGACGGCACACTCGTTGCCAACGCGCCGCACATGCCGGTGCATCTGGGGTCGATGGATCGCTCGGTCGAGACCATCATCCGCGACAACAAGGGCAGGATCGCGCCCGGCGACGTCTACGCCATCAACGCGCCCTATAACGGCGGCACGCATCTGCCGGACATCACCGTTTGCACGCCGGTGTTCGACGACAAGAAGAAGAGCATCCTGTTCTGGGTCGCCTCACGCGGCCACCACGCCGATGTCGGCGGCATCTCGCCGGGCTCGATGTCGCCGAATGCGACGACGATCGAGCAGGAAGGCGTCTATATCGACAACTTCAAGCTGGTCGATCGCGGCAAGTTCCGCGAAAAGGAACTGATGGATCTCTTGACCGGCGCCAGATATCCGGCGCGCAACCCGATCCAGAACGTCAACGACCTCAAGGCGCAGATCGCCGCCAACGAGCGCGGCGTCGCCGAGCTGCGCAAGATGGTCGATCAGTTCACCCTGCCGGTGGTCAATGCCTACATGAAGCACGTGCAGGACAACGCCGCGGAAAGCGTGCGCCGCGTCATCGACCGCCTTCACGATTCCGAGTTCGAATACCCGATGGACCAGGGCATGGTCATCAAGGTGAAGATTTCGGTCGACAAGAAGAAGCGCGAGGCGACCGTCGATTTCACCGGCACCTCGCCGCAGCAGCCGAGCAACTTCAACGCGCCGGAGCCGGTGACGCGCGCCGCCGTGCTTTACGTGTTCCGCATGATGGTGGCCGACGACATTCCGATGAATGCCGGCTGCCTGCGGCCGGTGAACATCATCGTGCCGGAAAAATCGATGCTGACGCCGGAATATCCGGCCGCCGTGGTCGCCGGCAATGTCGAGGTGTCGCAGGCGGTGACCAACTGCCTGTTCGGCGCGCTCAAGGCGCTCGCCTGCGCGCAGGGCACCATGAACAACCTCAACTTCGGCAACGACAAGTATCAGTATTACGAAACCATTTGCTCGGGCTCGCCCGCCGGCCCCGGCTTCAACGGCACCGACGCCGTGCACACACACATGACCAACACCCGCCTCACCGATCCGGAAATTCTCGAATTCCGTTATCCGGTGCTGCTGGAGGATTTCCACATCCGCAAGGGCTCGGGCGGCAAGGGCAAGTGGCACGCCGGCGACGGCATCCGTCGCACCATCCGCTTTCTCGAGAAGATGGACTGCACCATTCTGTCCGGCCATCGCCGCGTGCCGCCCTTCGGGCTGGAAGGCGGCGAAGCCGGCCAGGTCGGCGAGAACTGGGCCCGGCGCAAGGACGGCACGATGGTCAGGCTGGAGGGCTGCGACGCCACCGAGATCGATGCCGACGAGGCCATCATTATCCAGACACCGACCGCGGGAGGATACGGGAAGGCGTAAGCGATCGCACCGTCACCCTGACATGCGCGCGCAGCGCGCCTCAGGATGACGGGCAAACCTAGTGCCCGCCGCCGCCTCCAGCGGCGGCCTTCGGCTTGCTCATCATGAGCCCCGCGACCGCGAGCATGACGAAGACGACCGTGAGCATCCAGAATACGTCGCCGAAGCTCATCACCAGCGCCTGCTTGCGCGCCATCAGCGACATCTGCTTGAGCGCCTGCGACGCGCCGTCCGAGCCGCCGAACTTTTGCGTCAGTTGATTGAGGGTTTCGGTCGCGGTAACGCTGGCGCTGTTCACCGCCTCGTGGAGGCGCGCGAGGTGCAGGTCCATCCGGTCATTGAGCGCGGTGTTGATGACGGCGAGGCCGAGGGCGCCGCCGAGATTGCGCATCAGGTTGAACAGGCCCGAGGCGTTCTTGATGCGGTCGGGCGGCAGCGTGCCGAGCGCGGTGTTCGTCACCGGCACGATGGACAACATCAGCCCGACGCCGCGGAAGATCTGCGGCCACAGCAATTCGTAAAAGTCCCAGTCCTGCGTAATCGCCGTCATCTGCCAAGTGCCGAAGGCGAAGAACAGGAAGCCGGTGATGAGGATGACGCGCGGGTCGAGCCGCTGCGCGAGCTGGCCGGCGATCGGCGCGGTCAGGAACATGGCGACGCCGGAGACGAACATGGTGTCGCCGATCATCAGCGCGTTGTAGCCGCGCACCTGCGCCAGATAGACCGGATAGAGATAGGTCAGGCCGTAAAGGCCGATGCCGAGCACGAAGGAGAAGGCGCTGCCGACCGCGAAATTGCGGTTGGAAAAAGCGCGCAGATCGACGATCGGATTGGCCGCCGTCAGCACGCGCCAGAAGAAGAACACGGCCGACACGGCGCTCAGCAGCGCGAGCAGCACCAGCGCCTCGTCGTCGAACCAGCCGTAGCGCGGCCCCTCTTCCAGCACGTATTCGAGCGAGCCGAGGAACAGGGCCATCGACGACAGGCCCCACCAGTCGAACTTCTTCAGCAATGAATAATCCGGCTTGTCGAAGTCGATCAGCGTCCAGGCCATGACGGCGACGATGATGCCGGGGACGATGTTGATGAAGAACAGCCAGTGCCACGACATCAGCTCGGTGACGTAACCGCCGATGGTCGGGCCAACCGTGGGGGCAAGAGTTGCGATCAGCCCGACCACCGGCGCCACCAGCTTTTGCTGGGGACCGGGAAAAATCACATAGGCGGAGGCGAACACGGTCGGCACCATGCCGCCGCCGATGAAGCCCTGCACCGCGCGCCACAAGATCATGCTGTTGATCGAGGTCGACAGGCCGCACATCACGCTGGCGAAGGTGAAACCGGCGGCCGCGACCGCGAACAGCATGCGGGTACCGAGCGCGCGCGACAGATAACCGGACAGCGGAATCGCGATGACTTCGGCGATCAGATACGACGTCTGCACCCAGGGGATTTCATCGCCCGAGGCCGAAAGGCCCGCCTGGATTTCCGACAGCGAGGCCGACACGATCTGAATGTCGAGGATCGCCATGAACATGCCGAAGCACATCACGACGAAGGCGGCGATCTGCCGCTTGCGTTGGGCGTCCGCGCTCCCGGCGCCGACCGTCGGGGAACGGGCGGAAACCGGAAGCGCGGCAATGACGCCAGGCGTACTCATGGGGACACGCCGCCTAGCGCCGGAGAGAGGGCTCGTTCGATGCCGATTGCTTCGGCGCCTCCGCGGCCTTCGCCGCGAACCAGGCGCCGCCGTCGGCGACATTTGTCCTGTCGTCCGCCGACCTGGTGTTGACCTTGACGACGACCGACATGCCGGGCCGCAACAATTTGCGGTTCGCGACTTCGGCCGGCACCTTGATGCGCACCGGGATGCGCTGGACGATCTTGGTGAAATTGCCGGTGGCGTTGTCGGGCGGCAGCAGCGAGAACACCGAGCCCGAGGCCGGCGACATGCTGGCTACCCTGCCCTCGATATCGTGCTCGGGCAGCGCATCGACGCTGACCTCGACCGGCTGGCCGGGACGCAGGCGTCCCAACTGCGTCTCCTTGAAGTTGGCGTCGATATAGACGTCGTCGAGCGGCACCAGGCTGGCGAAGCGCTGGCCGATCTGCATGAAGTCGCCGACCTTGACGGCGCGGTTGCCGATGACGCCGTCGATCGGCGCGCGGATTTCGGTGAAGGACAGATCGCGCTCGGCCTTGGCCTGCGCGGTCTTGAGTTCGTCGAGCGTGCGGGCGGCTTCGAGCTGCTGCGCCTTGAACACATCGACATTGGCGAGCGCGGCGGCCACGGCGGCGTTGCCGGCGGCGACGGCGGCATCCGCCTGATCGCGGTTGGCCTGCGCCTGCTCCAAAGTCTGCTGGCTCGCATAGGCATTGCCGGCCAGCTTCTGCTGGCGCTCGAGTTCGAGCTGGGCGCGCCTGGCCTGTGCCTGCGACGAGGTGAGCTGGGCCTGCGCCTGCGTAACCCCGGCCTGCTGGGCCTCGACCTGGCGGCCGATGCGCGCAACAGTCGCCTGCTGCGTCGCGACCTTGTCGCGCGCGGCATCGACGGCAAGCCTGTAGTCGCCATCGTCGATGCGGGCGATGACGGCGCCGGCGCGGACATAGGAATTGTCATCCACCAGGACCCGCGCGACGTAGCCGGACACCTTGGCGGCCAAGGTCGTCGCATCGGCGCGGACATAGGCGTCGTCCGTGGAAACAAGGTAGCGGCCCGTCGTCGCGTAGTTGAAGCCCCACCAGCCGAGTCCGGCCACCGCGAGCGCGGCGACACCCATCAAGAGCCGTTTGCGGTTCGCCTTCAGGGCTGCGCCGAGGCCGGGTTTCGCCGGGTCTGCCTCAGGAAACGCTGGCGGGCCCGCTGTCTGGCCGGCCTTCAATTGTTCTGTGCCGCGCTGCGACATAACCCATCTCCGATGACCGAACCGTTCGGTCAATACTCGGATAGTCCCGTTCGATGCAGCCTGTCAAGATTGACCGAACCGTTCGGTCATTGATTCTTTAGATGGGTTACGCCATATAAAATTGTGTGGGCAAAGGCCGGATTCCCCGGCCCGACGTGCCCGGAATCGCGCAAGGGTTTGAGGCGGCAGTGGAATTAGCCGCAGGAGCGAGACGATGAGCCAGTTAGTCGCCGAAACGATTGCCGAGCGCCCGGCGGACGGCGCCGACGACAACGCCAAGCGCCGCCAGATCCTGGACGGGGCCCGTCAGGTGTTCCTGGACCGGGGCTTCGATGGCGCCAGCATGATGGACATCGCCAGAGCGGCCGGCGTCTCCAAGGGCACGCTCTACGTCTACTTCAAGGACAAGGACGATCTGTTCGACGGCATGGTGCGCGGCGAATGCGTCATGCAACTCGACAACATTTTCGGATTCGATCACGCCGATCATGACGTGGAGGCGGTGCTGTTTCGCCATGGCACGGCCTTCGTCAAAGCCCTGCGCGATCCCAAGCGCCTGTCGTCATGGCGCACCGTCATCGCGGTTGCCGAACGCATGCCGGAAGTTGGCCGCCGGCTTTATGAATCCGGCCCCGCCCGCGGCGTTGCCAGCCTGGCGGCCTACCTCAAGGCACAGACCGAAGCCGGCGTCCTCAAGGTCGACGACTACGAGGTCGCGGCCTCTCAGTTCATCGAGACCTGCCACGCCACCATGCTGAAACCGATGCTGTTCAATTTCGGCCCGCCACCGACTGACGAGCGCGTCGAGCACGTGGTTCGCATCGCGGTGCGCACCTTCATGGCCGCCTATCGCACCTGAGAATGTGAAACCAATGCGGCCGGCGCCGTGTTAGGCTGCGCCATGGCCGCACGAAAACTTCTCATTGTCGCGATTCCGTTAAGCCTGTTCGCCGTCACAGCCGCGCAGGCCGCCAGTTATCCGATCGTCGGCCAATGGGGCGTGACCGCCTCGATGGAAAAGGGCCCGGTCGATTGCAGCCGGCTGCGCGTCATCAGCTTCAACGGCAACCAGCGCACCGACAGCGGCGGCGGCGTGCCCGCTTTCCGCAACCAGTCGGTCCAGCCGAATGGCAGCAGCAACTTCCGCATCGTCGATGAATTTTCGACCGGCCAGATACGCGGCGGACAGACCAAGTACACGCTGAAGATCGTCGAGCCCGATCGCGTCGAGATCAATCAGCAGCCGGGCGGTTTGCTGAAGCTGCGGAAGTGTAAGTAGCCACATTGTCGTCCTCGCGAAGGCGAGGACCCATAGCCACGATACTATCGATGGCGTGGTGGATATGGGTCCCGGGTCTCGCTGGCGCTCGCCCGGGACGACAGAATCTAATTCCGCGCGATGATCTCGTGCTCGCCGCGGTGGATCGCCATCGCTTCCGGCGCCTTGCCGGGCTTGCGGCGCGCAAGAAACGTCGGCCGGCGGCGCCTGAGCGTCGAGTGACGGCGGCGGCGCGGACGCACCCTGGCCGCCCTCACCTCGCCGATGCGGCGCCAGCCATCCCTGGTGTCATTGACAATCATCGGCAGGCCGAGCGCGTCGCTCCAGCTCTGCCACTCGGTTCCGACGTCGTCGCAATGCTCGGACGCATAGAGCGACACGGTCAGCCCCGGGTCCTTGTGCTCGAGCGTGATTTCGGCGCAACCGGCGGCGCCATGTCGGCCGCGCACCAGCTTGAGAGCGATCCCCTCGTAAGCCGACATCGGCATGTTGAACGCCATCACCATGCCGGCAAGCGACCGCCGCATGACCACGCGCTCTCGGTAAAGTTCGATAACCCGCACCCCGGCCGACGCGTCGCTTGTCGCGAACGCAACCGGCAGGGCGAACGGGTCGAGCCGCTCCTGACGACTCGACCCGGCGGGACCCCCGCCACTTCGCATATTTGACGCCTCAATCTCTCCCGCGTCGGGCTTATTGACCCGTATCGCTTGCCTGAGAGAATGACGCATGGGAGGCCGAAACCCCTTAATTTTCGCGGTTAATCGGCGTTAGGGCCCGGGGCATCGGAGCCCATGCTTGACGGCGCGTTGCCGACCATGATTGACGAGGTGTTGATTTCGGCGGCACAAATCGAGGCAAGCGGTTGCGCGCGGCGCGCGCCGGGGCCATTTGTAACCTAACCGTCATTCCGGGACGGGCCGAAGGACCGGACCCGGAATCCAGATACTTGTGAGTACGTGTCTGGATTCCGGGTTCGCGCTTTCAGCGCGCCCCGGAATGACTGCGTTCATACGAAAGTGTTCTCATGCTCGCTCCGGCCCAATCGCTGTTCGATCAGTCCGCACTCACCGAGCGCGCCGAAAAGCTGGTGAAGGCGGCGCTCGCCGCCGGCGCCGATGCCGCCGATGCGGTCGCGGTGCGCGGCCTGTCGCAGTCGATCGAGGTGCGCGACGGTCAGGTCGAAGAGAGCGAAAGCTCGGAAGGCGACGATCTCGGTTTGCGCGTGCTGGTCGGCAAGCGCCAGGCGGTGGTCTCCACCAACGATACATCGCCGGACGGCTTCGCCACCCTGGCCGAGCGCGCGGTGGCGATGGCGCGCGTCGCGCCCGAGGACAAGTTCGCCGGCCTCGCCGATCCCGAACTGCTGGCGCATGATTTTCCCGATCTCGATCTCATCGACGACAAGCTCCCCGCCGTCGCCGATCTCGAAGCGATGGCGCGCAAGGCCGAAGAGGCCGCGCTCGCGGTCAAGGGCGTCAGCAAGTCGGGCGGCGCCTCCGCCTCGGCCGGCATCGGCGGCATGGTGCTGGTCACCAGCCACGGTTTCCGCGGCGCCTATCTCGGCTCGCGTCACGGCGTTTCGGTGATGGCGATTGCCGGCGAAGGCACCGGCATGGAGCGCGATTACGATTACTCATCGACACTTCATGCCGAGGACCTGGAAAATCCGGACGCCATCGGCCGCAGCGCCGGCGAGCGCGCCGTGGCGCGGCTCAATCCGCGCAAGGTGACGACGCGCAAGGTGCCGGTGGTGTTCGACCCGCGCATCGCCAGTTCGCTGGTGTCGCATCTCGCCGGCGCCATCAACGGCGCGTCGATCGCGCGCAAGACCTCGTTCCTGCGCGACAAGATGGGCGCCAGGCTGTTCGCCGACGGCGTCCGCATCATCGACGATCCGCTGCGCAAGCGCGGACTGCGCTCGCATCCCTTCGACGGCGAAGGCGTCGCCGGCAAAAAGATGGCGCTGATCGACAACGGTGTGCTCACCACCTGGATCCTCGATTGCGCCACGGCGCGCGAGCTCGGCCTCAAGACCACCGGCCATGCTTCGCGCGGCGCGTCCTCGACGCCGTCGCCATCGGCCTCCAACCTGCATATGGAGCCCGGCAAGGTGTCGCCCGAAGAACTGATCGCCGACATCAAGGACGGCTTCTACGTCACCGACCTGATCGGCTCGGGCGTCAACGGCGTCACCGGCGATTACAGCCGCGGCGCCTCGGGCTTCTGGATCGAGAACGGCCAGCGCACTTACGCAGTGAGCGAAGTGACCATCGCCGGCCATCTCCTCGACATGTTCAAGAATCTGACGCCGGCCAACGACCTCGTTTTCAAGCACGGCATCAACGCGCCGACCATCCGGCTGGAGGGCCTGACCGTTGCCGGTCAGTGATAGCGACGCCGCATCGTTGCGCGGGCCTCTCGAAGCGATCCTGCGAGAAGCCGGCGAGATCGCGCTTGAGACCTCGCGCCGCGAGTTCAAGCGCTGGACCAAGGGCCACGACAATTCGCCGGTGAGCGAGGCCGACCTCGCCGTCAACGACTTCCTCAAGGTCCGGCTGCCGGCGCTCGCGCCGCATGCCGGCTGGCTGTCGGAGGAAACCGAGGACGATCCGGCCGCGCGCGCCACCAACACGGTGTGGATCGTCGATCCGATCGACGGCACCCGTGCCTTCATCACCAAGCGTCCCGACTGGACGATCTGCGTCGCGCTGGTCGATCGCGGCCGGCCGCAGCTCGCCGGCGTTTATGCGCCGGTAACGAACGAAATGTTTGTTGCCGCCGCAGGACGCGGCGCCACGCGTAACGGCGCGCCCATCGGCGTCAGCGCCGGCAGCGATCTGGGCGGCGTCCGCGCCGCCGGCCCGCGCCGGTATCTCGATCATCTGGCCGCACTCACGCCGGGCACCCGGCAGTTGCCGAAAGTGCATTCGCTGGCCTTGAGGCTGACCCGCGTCGCCGAAGGCGCCTTCGATGTCGCGCTGTCGTCACCCGGCAGTCACGATTGGGATTTGGCCGCGGCGGATCTGTTGATCCATGAAGCCGGCGGCGTTCTGACCGATATCGCCGGCCACGGACTGCGCTATAACCTGCCCGAACCGACCCACGGTGCGCTCATCGCGACCGGCGCCGCGCGCCACGGCCCGCTCGTTGGCCTGATGCGCGACCGCCTGACGGAATTCGTCTAATCCCGTTCCCTCGCCGGAACCGACCTTGAGGATCAATCAATGGCCGATCAGCCCGCCAAGCAACTTCTTCATCTGGTCGTCGGCGGCGAGCTGACCAGTCTGGAAGGCATCGAATTCAAGGACCTCGACAAGGTCGACCTCGTCGGTGTCTATCCGAACTACGCCTCGGCCTATGCGGTGTGGAAGAGCAAGGCCCAGCAGACGGTGGACAATGCGCAAATGCGCTACTTCATTGTGCATCTGCATCGCCTGCTCGATCCGGACAAGCGCGATTAGGCTGTTCAAAGCCGCGGATTTTGCTGCTAATTCGTCATCGAGACCGATGCCGCCGAACATGCTAGACCGGGGCCTCAATCAACGTGCCCCTTTTCCGAGACGAGCGACGAGCAACCGATGCCATTGATGAAGCGGATCGTTGCATCGGCCGCGTTCCAGTCCGCGGCGGGCTCGATTGCCGCGAACTACTTGCGCCTGGTGTGGCACACCAGCCGCGTCGTTCGCGATCCGCCCTACATGTACGAGGAAGTCGAGACGCCGGCGATCATCGCGTTCTGGCATGGCCAGCACTTCCTCGCGCCATTCATCAAGCGTAAGAACGAGAGCCATCGGACCAAAGTGCTGATCTCGCGGCACCGCGACGGCGAGATCAACGCCCGCGCCGCCGAGAAGCTCGGCATCGAGACCATCCGCGGCTCCGGCGCGCACAATGGCGAATTCCATCGCAAGGGCGGGATGACGGCCTTCATGCAGATGGTCGGCGCGCTGACCGAGGGCTACAACGTCGCACTGACCGCCGACGTACCGAAGGTGTCGCGCGTCTGCGGCATGGGCATCATCAAGCTGGCGCAGCACTCGCAGCGCCCGATCTATCCAATCGCGATTGCCTCCAGCCGCCGCATCGAGCTCGACAACTGGGACAAGAGCGCGATCAATCTTCCGTTCTCGCGCATCGCTTTCTGCGGCTGCGGCCCGTTTCGCGTGCCGGCCGACGCCGACCAGGCGGTGCTCGAGGCCAGCCGGCAGGAGATCGAGGCCGCGCTCAACGACATGACGGCGCGCGCTTACGCCATCGCCGACGGCAAGCCGGTGCCGCCGATGCCGCCGTTCGGCGAAGCGGCGGCAAAGGATCCGCCGGCAAACGGGTCGCGGTCATGAGCACGCATCTCACCGCGGTGCTGCGTACCTACCGCGTACTGACGCGGTTGTTGATGCCGCTCGCGCCGGTGCTGCTGGCGCGGCGGCTCAAGCGCGGCAAGGAAATCGGCGCGCGCCTTGGCGAGCGTTATGGCCGCAGCAAGCTCGAGCGTCCGCCGGGCGCGCTGGTCTGGCTGCACGGCGCCAGCGTCGGCGAACTCGTCAGCGCGCTGCCGCTGATCGAGCGCATCGCCGCGCAGGGTGTGACCATGCTGGTCACGTCCGGCACGGTGACGTCCGCCGAGATGGCGGCGCGCCGCCTGCCGCCGGGCGTCATCCATCAATTCGTGCCGCTCGACGCGCCCGCCTATATGCGCCGCTTCCTCGACCGCTGGCGGCCGGATCTGGCGCTGCTGGTCGAGTCGGACCTCTGGCCCAACATGGTGATAGAGACGTCGCAGCGCGGCGTGCCGATGATCCTCGTCAATGGCCGCATGTCGGAAGCCTCGTTCAAGCGCTGGCAGAGTCTGCCGCGCACCATCTTCAATCTGCTGCGCCGCTTCGATCTGTGCCTCGCCGGCACGCCGGGCGACGCGCTGCGCCTGACGGAACTCGGCGCGCCGCGCGTCGATACAACCGGCAATCTCAAGCTCGACGTGCCGCCGCCGCCGGCCGATGCCGGCAAGCTGCAGGCGCTCGGCGACGCCATCGGCGCGCGGCCGATGATCGCGGCGGCCTCGACGCATCCCGGCGAGGACGCACCGATGATCGAGGCGCATCGGCGCCTGCGCGGCAACTTCCCCGGCCTGCTGACCTTGATCGCGCCGCGCCATCCCGATCGCGGCGATGAAATCGTGAATCTCGCCCGCGAATCCGGGCTGATTGCCGCGCAGCGCTCGCGCGGCGAGCCGCTGACGGCGAACACCGACATCTATGTCGCCGACACGATGGGCGAGCTTGGCCTGGTCTATCGCCTCGCCGAAGCCGTGTTCGTCGGCGGCTCGCTGGTCGAGCATGGCGGGCAGAACCCGATCGAGCCGGCGAAGCTGGGCGCCGCCATCCTGCACGGGCCGCATGTCTGGAATTTCGCCGACATCTACGAAGCACTCGATGCCGCGCATGGCGCGGAACGCGCCGAAGACCCGGAACGCCTGGCCGCTGCCTTCGCCGCGCTGCTGGCAAGCGAAGACAGGCGCAAGAGCGTCACCACCGCGGCGCGGCGTACCGTCGATGCGCTGGGCGGCGCGCTGGGCCGCACGTTGCAGGCGCTCAATCCCTATCTGATGCATTTGATGCTGCGCGGGCGAGGCGATCATGCGTGAGCCCGCCTTCTGGTGGCGTCCACCGGGGCTCATGTCGAGCCTGCTGGCGCCGCTGGGCGCGGCTTACGGCATCATCGCCGAGCGGCGAATGACGCGGCGCGGCGCGCTTGCCGGCGTTCCGGTGATCTGCGTCGGCAATTTCACGCTCGGTGGCACTGGCAAGACGCCGACGGCGCTGATGCTGGCGGCATTGTTGCGGGAGCTCGGCGCGACGCCTTTCTTTCTGACGCGCGGCTATGGCGGCTCGGTCGAAGGGCCCCATGCCGTCGATGTCGAGAACGACAGCGCCGCGCAAGTTGGCGACGAAGCGCTGCTGCTGGCGCGCGCGGCACCGACCATCGTCGCACGCGACCGCGTGCTCGGCGCGGCTTTTGCCAAGGCCATGGGAGCAAGCGTCGTCGTCATGGACGACGGTTTGCAAAATCCGTCGCTCGCCAAGACGCTGACCATCGCCGTGGTCGATGGCAAACGCGGCGTCGGGAATGGTCAGGTGTTTCCGGCCGGGCCCTTGCGCGCGCCGCTCCATATTCAGATGACGCGCTGCGACGCTTTGCTCGTTGTCGGCGATGGTGGCGCGGCCGCGCGCGCGGTCACCTCGCGCGCCGGAACGAGGCCCGTGCTCCATGGCCGGCTCGCGCCCGAGCCGGCGGCGGTTTCATCACTGCACGGGCGGAAGGTCCTGGCGTTCGCCGGTATCGGCGATCCGGACAAGTTCTTTGCCACCGCCGAACAATCCGGCATCGCCATCGTTCAACGGCGCGCCTTTGCCGATCACCACGGCTTCAGCGCCGAGGAAGCCGCCGAGCTGGTGATGAGCGCCGAGCGCGACGGCCTGTCATTGCTGACCACCGAAAAGGATCGCGCGCGCATGGCGGGCGATCCCGCGCTTGCCGCGCTGGCGTCAAAGACGCATGTGCTGCCGGTGACGATGGTGGTCGAGGAGAGCGACGCCTTGCGGGCGCTGCTGGCGCGGGCGCTGGCTTAGGGCCGCGGCGTCTCGCGGTAGCGCTGCAGCACGGCCTCGGGCGTGGCGTAGGCTTCCTGGCGATCCACGCTCCAGTATTTCAGTTCGTCGATCGCGATCGGCGCGCCGGTGACGGCGCAGCGCACGAAGCCGCCGGGACGCACCACGCGAAAATCGCCATCGAGATATTTGACCTCGGCCTCGCCATTGGACGGCTGGCTGGGATCGAAACGATTGAGCAAAGGGCAGTCTCCAAAGGCACGGCGCGAGAATGCCCCCAAGATAATCGCTTCGACCGCCCGGCGAAACCCGCTGCCTCGCGACTGTTTTGCGGCAATGGCGCGTTTTCCCGTGCCGGGGCTGCAGCGGCTTGACTCGGGATCATATATGTAATGTTATAATATTACATATCGGCTGAGGTGAGGCCGGCTTCGGAGCGATGACCGGCGCGACCGGCATTTCTCGGGCGCGCTTCTCTCGAACATCCTTGGGTTTTCCATGTCGCTTCGGTCCCGCCGCAGCTTGCGGCTTGCTGTGTCTTTTTCGGTTTTAACGGCGGCTACGGCTTCAACGGCGCAGACCGTGACGCTGCCGCAGATCACCGTGACCGCGCCGAGCCCGATCCAGCGCGGCACGCCCGTCACCACGGATTCCCTGCAAGGCACCCTGCCCGTGGTCACCGACCAGTTCGCGCCGGTCACGGTCATCGAGAACGGCGAAATCCGCCGCAGCGGCGCGGCCACCCTCGGCGACCTCCTGTTCGACAAGCCCGGCATCACCGGCTCGCAATTCGCCCCCAGCGCCTCGAGCCGGCCGATCATCCGCGGCCTCGACGTCAACCGCGTCCGCATCCAGGAGAACGGCATCGGCGCCAACGGCGCCTCCGACCTCGGCGAGGATCACTTCGTCCCGGTCGATCCGCTGGTGACCGAGCGCGTCGAGGTCATCCGCGGCCCCGCCACCTTGCGCTTCGGCTCACAGGCGATCGGCGGCGTGGTCGAGACCGGCAACAACCGCATCCCGATGGCGCTGCCCTCGCGCCCGGTCTCGACCGAATTCCGCGCCGGCTTTTCCTCGGTGGACAAGGGCGCCGACGGCGCGGTGCTGCTCGATGCCGGCGCCGGCAATTTCGCGCTGCATGCCGACAGCTATGCGCGCCGCGCCACCGACTACAAGGTGCCGTCCTATCCCTACCGGACCGCGCCCGATGCGGCCGACCTGCCGAACGCGACACAGCCGGGCGGCTTCAACGGCACGCAGACCAATTCGAGCCTGCGCAACAGCGGCCAGGCGCTGGGCGGCTCCTACATCTTCAACGACGGTTTCATCGGCGCCGCCATCACCAGCAGCAGCGCGCTCTATCATATCCCCGGCGCCGAGCCGGAGAGCAAACAGACCCGCATCGAGGCCAAGCAAACCAAGATCCTGACCAAGGGCGAATGGCGCGCGCCATCGTCGGTTGTCGATGCCATCCGCTTCTGGGGCGGCTTCACCGACTACAAGCACAACGAAATCGGCCTGTCCGATCAGACCGATTTCAACAGCGCCGGCATCCAGCAGACCTTCATCAACAAGGAGCAGGAGGGCCGCGTCGAGGCGCAGCTGGCGCCCTTCGACCTGCGCATTGCCTCGCTGACCACCGCCATCGGCGTGCAGGGCGGCCACCAGATGCTCGACGCCCCGGCGCCCGGCGGCATCGGCCTGTGGGACCGCAACACCAACAACCGCATCGCCGGCTACATGTTCAACGAGTTCAAGCTCAACGAACTGACGAAACTGCAGGCCGCCGGCCGCATCGAGCGCGTGCATCTGGACGGCACCGGCCGCAGCTTCGACGCCGTCGGCACGCTGACGCAGACGGCGGCGGCGCGCGACTTCACACCCAAGAGCGTCAGCTTCGGCATTTTGCGCGACATGCCGCTCGACATGACAGCAAGCCTCGCCGCGCAATATGTCGAGCGCGCGCCGAAACCCGCCGAGCTTTATTCCGGCGGCGTGCACGACGCGACCACCACCTTCGACAAGGGCAACATCAATCTCGGCATCGAGGCGGCGCAATCGCTCGAGCTCGGGCTGCGCCGCGCCAAGGGGCCGTTCCGCTTCGACGCCTCGATCTACTACACGCGGTTCAAGGGCTTCATCTACCGCCGCCTCACCGGCAACACCTGCAGCGAAGCGGGCGACTGCACCGGCGCCGCCGAACTCAACGAGGCGATCTATTCGCAGGCCGACGCCACCTTCCGCGGCGGCGAATTCCAGAGCCAGTGGGACATCCTGCCGCTCGGCTCCGGCATGTTCGGCATCGAGAACCAGTTCGACGTGGTACGCGCCACTTTCACCGACGGCACCAATGTGCCGCGCATCCCGCCGGTGCGCCTCGGCGGCGGCGTCTACTGGCGCGACGCCAACTGGTTCGCGCGCGTCAAGCTGATCCACGCCTTCGCGCAGAACAACGTCGCCACCGTCGCGGATTCAGGCACCGGCGCCTATGACGACCTGCGCGCAGAGGTGAGCTACAACTGGAAAAATGCGAAACCGCGCTTCGACCAGCTCGGCGAATTCACGGTCGGCATCAGCGGCAGCAACCTCCTGAACCGCGACATCCGCAACGCCGCGTCCTACAGCAAGGACCAGGTGCTGATGCCCGGCGCCAGTGTGCGGGTGTTCGCGAGCGTGAGGTATTGAGCTTGTCCCGGGCGCAGTGCGGCACGCGTTCGTGACGCGCTGCAGACCCGGGACCGCCAAAGCACGCGGGTGGTACGGCCCCGGATCTGCGGCGCACCGCAAGTGCGCTGCGTCGCGTCCGGGGCAGGTTTACCCAAACAAACTGCCCTGCCCGCCACCTTCAGCGTCGCCGCGCGGCTTCCTGGCCCGCGGCGATGGCTTGGCGACTTCGACCACGGTTTCGGTAACGATCGTCTCGCGCACGACGACCGAACCGGCGCCGCCCGCCGTCGCCGCCACGCGGCCATCGGCGAATTCGATATCCAGCATCGCGCCGCTCGCCACCTGCGCCGCCGCGCGCACCGGCTGGCCCTTGTCGTCGCGCACCAGCGCGAAGCCGCGCTTGAGCACCTCGCGATAGGAGAACGCCGCCAGCAGCCGCTCGGCGCGCTCGATGCGGGTGTGATGCAGCTTGAGCAGCGCCAGCGTGGCGCGGCGCGAGCGCTCGCCGAAGGCCGTGACGCGCTCGCGCGCGCGTTCGATCCGCGCATGATGCGCCTGTGCATTGGCCAGCAGGCTGGCCTTGAGGCGCTGGTTGAGCGCGTCATAGCGATCGCGCCGGCGCTCGACGGTGTTGGACAGAAGCTGCGGCGCCAGCCGCGTGGCGACGCGCGTATATTGGGTGTGATGCACCTGCGCATTGGCGCGCAGCGCGCGCGGCAGACGCTCGGCCAGGGTGTCGAGACGCTGGCGCGGCTCGGCGAGAATGTCCTTCGGCAGCGCGCGCGACAGCATGGTGAGTTCGCGGCGGTGCCGCTCCATGCCGCGCTGCATGCAGGCGAGCTTGCGCGCGCCCAGCCCGTTCAGCGTCTGCAACAGCTCGACGCGCACCGGCACGGCCATCTCGGCCGCCGCGGTCGGCGTCGGCGCGCGCTTGTCGGAGGCAAAGTCGATCAGCGTGACATCAGTCTCGTGGCCGACGGCGGAGATCAGCGGGATCATGCTGCCCGCCGCGGCGCGCACCACGATCTCCTCGTTGAACGACCACAGATCCTCGAGCGAGCCGCCGCCGCGCGCGACGATGATGAGATCGGGGCGCGGAATGCGCCCGCCCTCCGGCAGATTGTTGAAGCCCTCAATGGCGGCCGCGACTTCGGCGGCGGACTGCTCGCCCTGCACGCGCACCGGCCAGACCAGCACATGGCGCGGGAAGCGGTCCGACAGCCGATGCAGGATGTCGCGGATCACCGCGCCGGTCGGCGAGGTGACGACGCCGATCACCTCCGGCAGGAACGGAATGAGCTGCTTGCGCGCCTCGTCGAACAGGCCCTCGGCGGCGAGCTTCTTCTTGCGCTCCTCGAGCAGCTTCATCAGCGCGCCGACACCGGCGGGCTCGAGGCTGTCGATGACGATCTGGTACTTCGACGAGCCCGGGAAGGTCGTCAGCTTGCCGGTGGCGATGACGTCGAGGCCCTCCTCGGGCTTGACGCGCATGCGGCCATAAACGCCCTTCCAGATCACGCCCTCGATCACGGCGCGGTCGTCCTTGAGGCGGAAATAGCAGTGCCCCGAGGGCGAGGCGCCACGGAAGCCCGACACCTCCCCGCGCACCCGGACGAAGCCGTAGGCGTCCTCCACCGTGCGCTTGAGCGCCGCGGACAGTTCCGAGACGGACCATTCGACGAGGTTCGAGGCGGGGGCCTCGGCGCGGCTCTCAGCAGGGATTCGGGGGCTCGGCATGCCCCCGATATACGCGCTCCGGCAGCGGCCCGAAACAGCGCGATTTTCCCCTGTCGATAGTGGTGTTCCCGCCCCTTGCCGCAGCGCTCCCCGCCCGCTAACCGGTCTGACCAACCGTCATTCCGGGGCGCGCGGCAGCGCGAACCCGGAATCCAGCCTGATCCGAGGATGTCGCTGGATTCCGGGCTCGCGGGCTTGACGCCCGCGCCCCGGAATGACGGTCATGAGCCACGCCGCCACTGCCAGGACGATCGGACGCCCCCACCATGAACATCCTCATTCTCGGTTCCGGCGGCCGCGAGCATGCGCTGGCCTGGAAGATCGCCGCGAGCCCGCTGACGACGAAACTGTACTGCGCCCCCGGCAATGCCGGCATCGCGCAGGAAGCGACATGCGTCGCGCTCGATATCGCCGACCACCAGGCGGTGATCGCCTTCTGCAAGGACGCCAAAATCGACTTCGTCGTGGTCGGGCCGGAAGTGCCGCTGGTCGCCGGCATCGTCGATGATCTGGAGGCCGCCGGCATCAAGGTTTTCGGCCCGCGCAAGGCCGCCGCGCAGCTCGAGGGCTCCAAGGGCTTCACCAAGGACCTGTGCAAGGCCAACAACATTCCGACCGCGGCCTATGAGCGCTTCACCGACGCCGCCGCCGCCAAAGCCTACATCCGCAAGCAAGGCGCGCCGATCGTGGTCAAGGCCGACGGCCTCGCCGCCGGCAAGGGCGTCGTCGTCGCCGCCACCGTCGCGGAAGCCGAAGCCGCCATCGACATGATTTTCGACGGCGGCCTCGGCGTGATGGCCGAAGTCGTGGTCGAGGATTGCCTTGTCGGCGAGGAAGCCTCGTTCTTCGCGCTGTGCGACGGCGACACCGCGCTTCCACTCGCCTCGGCTCAGGACCACAAGCGCGCTTACGACGGTGACAAGGGGCCGAACACCGGCGGTATGGGCGCCTATTCGCCGGCGCCGGTGATGACCGAAGCCATGAACAAGCGCGTGATGGCCGAGATCGTGCTGCCCACGGTCGCCGCGCTGAAAAAAGCCGGCACGCCGTTCAAGGGCGTGCTGTTCGCCGGGCTGATGATCACCAGGGATGGCCCGCAGCTTATCGAATACAATGTGCGCTTCGGCGATCCGGAAACGCAGGTCATTCTTCTTCGGATGATGTCCGACATTCTGCCGGCGCTGATCGCCTCGCGCGACGGCCAGCTCAAAAATTTCAATCTGCGTTGGTACGACGACGCCGCTCTCACCGTGGTGATGGCCGCGAAGGGCTATCCGGGCAGCTACGCCAAGGGCACGATCATCAAGGGCCTCGACAAGGCGGCGCAGATCGACGGTGTCGAGATATTCCATGCCGGCACCAGGCGCGATGGCGACACCATCGTCGCCAATGGCGGACGCGTGCTTAACGTTTGCGCGCGCGGCAAGACCGTCGCCGAGGCGCAGCGGCGCGCTTACGAAGCGGTCGACAGGATCGACTGGCCGGAAGGCTTCTGCCGCCGCGATATCGGTTGGCAGGCCATCGCGCGCGAAACGACGAAGCCATAACGACGAGTCTCACGATCTCGTTATCGCCCGCGCATAAAGCACGCATAAAATAAGCATGCGCATGCCACGCATGCGCATGCGTGGCTCTGTTTTTCGCCGCAAGCCGCACCTAGCTCCCTCGTCACGGGCGACGAAGGACTGGAGCTACCGACTATGAAAAAGTTTCTCATCGCTGCCGCCCTCGTGACTGCCGCGGCCTCGCCGTCGTTCGCAGCGACGATTCATCATCGCCATGCGATGACGCCGGAGAGGATGGCGGCCGCTTCCGACGACATGGCGTTCGGTGCTTACGCCATGTCGCCGGCCACCACTGTCGTCGTGCAGAACGGCCAGGTGCTCGGCGCCGATCCAGATCTGTTCATCCGCGCCGAGCTCATCCGTGAAGGCAATCCGGGCGATCTGGCCGGAAACTGACGCGGTCGTACCTGCGGCAAGGTCCGGTGCGTCCGGGCCTTGCCGCCTCGTCTCCAGCCGCTAAAGTCGCGCCGTCAGAAACGACGGCACGAAAGGTGGCGCCATGCGGATAGCGCGAAATCGACGCGATGTCGGGCCCCGTGGCTCTTGATATGGCCGTAGATCGCCAGCAGGCCTTCTCGGGCACCAAGGAAACGCCGGCCGCCTTGCGCATGGACGAAGCGCGGCTCGCCGACTATCTCAGCGCCCATATTGGCGGCTTCGCCGGGCCGCTGGCGGCGCGACAGTTCAAGGGCGGCCAGTCGAACCCCACTTATCTTCTGGAGACGCCGTCGCGGCGCTACGTGCTGCGCCGCAAGCCGCCGGGCAAGCTGCTGCCGTCCGCGCATGCGGTGGATCGCGAGTACCGCGTCATCGGCGCGCTGCACGCCCAGGGCTTTCCTGTCGCCGAACCGCTGGTCTACTGCAACGACGAGGCCATCGCCGGCACCGCCTTCTATGTCATGAGCTTCGCCGACGGCCGCGTGTTCTGGGAACCGTCGATGCCCGGTTCCGACCCGGCCGAGCGCGCCGCGGTGTACGACGCCATGAACGACACCATCGCGCGCCTGCATGCGTTCGATCCGGCGGCGATCGGCCTCGGCGATTACGGCCGCGGCGAGAACTATGTCGCGCGGCAGGTCGATCGCTGGTCGAAGCAGTATCGCGCCTCGCAGACCGAAACCATCGAGCCGATGGAGAAGCTGATCGACTGGCTGCCGCGGAACATTCCGCCGGCCGGTCCGGCGCGGCTGGTGCATGGCGATTTCCGCATCGACAATCTGATCATTGCGAAGGATTCACCATCCGTCATCGCGGTGCTCGACTGGGAACTGTCCACGCTGGGCGATCCGCTCGCCGATTTCACCTATCACCTGATGGCCTGGCACATGCCGCAAAGCGAAAGCGCGGCCGGCACCGCCACCTTGCAGGGTCACGATCTCGGCGCGCTCGGCATCCCGTCGATGACGGATTACGTCGATGACTACGTGGCGCGCACCGGGCTCGACCCGCGGCCGCATCTTAACGTCTACCTCGCCTACAATTTCTTCCGCATCGCCGCGATCCTGCAGGGCATTATCGGCCGCGTCCGCGACGGCACCGCGACCTCGGATCACGCGCCGGCCAAGGCGGAGATGATCCGGCCGCTGGCCGACAAGGCCTGGGGATTCGCGCGCGCCGCCGGCGCGGCGGAATAAACAGCCTAAAATAAACAACTCATTTTAGAGGCATTCGAGCGGTTTCGTCCGCCTTTCCTTCAGCCGCGTTTGCGTATCTTAACCGCGACAGGAGGTCTCCATGACGAGCGCCAGTATCGGCATTCGTGGCGTTTCGCCGTTTGCCGCCACGCCGCAAAGTCGCAGGCGATTGCCGGAGCGTGGCAGCGAGCGCTCGCTCGCCAAGCATGCCGACGCGAAGGACGACGACGGCGCGGCGCAGGAGCCCGAGTCGCTCGATCCCGGCCGCCTCATCGACATCACGGTCTGAGGCACTTAAATTCCGCGCGCGGTCTAGCGCCGCGCCGCGAAGAACTCCCGCAACAGCGCAGCACATTCGGCTTCACCGATGCCGCCATAGACCTCCGGTCTGTGGTGGCAGGTGGGGCTGCCGAAAAAGCGCACGCCACTCTCCACCGCGCCGCCCTTCGGGTCGGCGGCGCCAAAATAGAGCCGCCGGATGCGGGCGAAGGACAAGGCCGCCGCGCACATGGTGCAGGGCTCCAGCGTCACGTAGAGATCGCAGCCGGTCAGCCGCTCGGTGCCGATTGTGGCCGCCGCCGCGCGGATGGCGATCAGTTCCGCATGGCCGGTGGGGTCCTTGTCGGCCAGGGTTCGGTTGCCGGCCCGCGCCACCACCTCGCCGTCGCGGACGATGACGCAGCCGATCGGCACCTCGCCGCGCGCCGCCGCGGCGCGGGCTTCCTCGAGGGCGAGTTGCATGAAGGAGGACGATGCCATAAACGCCCTCATAGCCGGGCATCACGGCGGAGACAAATGAGCGACAAAACCAGCAGCGGCGAGCGCATCGCCAAGGTCATGGCCCGCGCCGGCCTCGCCTCGCGCCGCGAGGCCGAGGCCTGGATCGCGGAAGGCCGCGTCTCGGTCAACGGCCAGGTCATCACCTCGCCGGCGCTCAACGTCACCGCATCCGACCGCATCGTGGTCGACGGCGCCAGGATGCCGGGCCGCGAGCGCACCCGGCTGTTCCTCTACAACAAGCCGCGCGGGCTGGTGACGACGCATTCCGACCCGGAAGGCCGCCCGACCATCTTCGGCGCGCTGCCCAGGAAGCTGCCGCGCCTCATCAGCGTCGGCCGCCTCGACATGAACACCGAGGGCCTGCTGCTGCTCACCAATGACGGCGGCCTCGCCCGCACGCTCGAACTGCCGGCCACCGCCTGGCTGCGCCGCTACCGTGTGCGCGCCAATGGCCGCGTCGATCAGGCCACGCTCGACAGACTGCGCGACGGCGTCACCGTCGAAGGCGTGCATTACGGCCCGATCGAGGCGCTGCTCGAGCGCGCGCAGGGCGCCAATTCGTGGCTGTCCTTCGCCATCCGCGAGGGCAAGAACCGCGAAGTGCGCAAGGTGCTGGAGTCCCTCGGGCTGCGCGTCAACCGCCTGATCCGCGTCTCCTACGGCCCCTTCATGCTCGGCGACCTGCCCGAGGGTGAGGTCAAGGAAGTGGAGAGCGCGGCCCTGCGCGCCGAACTCGGTGAGAAGATCGTGGAGCAATCGGGCGCCGATTTCTCGGCGCCGCTCGTCAGCGACGAGGAGCGCATCCCGCGCAAACGCCCCGCAGCGCCGCGGCGGGACGCGCCGGCGCCCCGCCAGCGCGAAGAGGTGACCGCCTGGGGCCGCGAGAAGGAACAGCGCGCGCAGCAGAAGAAGCGCCCGCGCCGCGACCGCAGCAAGAGCGGGCCCCGCCCCGCTTATCCGAGAAACAGCAAATGATCCCGAAAAGTGGAATCCGGTTTTCGGATAAGATCATTTGCAGAGATAAAACATGAGAGTCGTCGGCGGCCGCCTGCGTTCGCGCCCGATCGCCGGGCCGAAAGGCGAAGGCCTTCGCCCGACCGCGGATCGTCTGCGCGAGTCGCTGTTCAACATCCTGGCGCATGGTTATGGCAACCCGGTCGAAGGCGCGCGCGTGCTCGATCTTTTCGCCGGCACCGGCGCGCTCGGCATCGAGGCTTTGTCGCGCGGCGCAGCCTATGTGTTGTTCGTCGATGACGGCGTCGAGGCGCGCTCCCTGCTGCGTGGCAACACCGAGCAACTCGGCTTAGGGGGCACCAGCCGCATTTTCCGCCGCGACGCGACGAAGCTCGGCCCGGCCTACCCGTTGGAGCCTTTCAGCCTCGCCTTTCTCGATCCGCCCTATGGCAAGGGGCTCGCCGAACAGGCGCTGGTCTCCGCGCGCGACGGCGGCTGGCTGACGAAGGACGCGCTTGTCGTCGTCGAGGAAGCCGTGAGCGCGAAGTTCGCCGCGCCGGAGGGATTCGAGGAACTGGAGCGGCGGGCTTACGACGATAGCGAGTTGGTGTTCTTACGCCGCGCGTAACCGTCGCCCCCGCGAAAGCGGGGGCCCATAACCCCTGTATAATCGAGAGGCTGCGGCGTATGGGTCCCCGCCTCCGCGGGGACGACCACAACTGCCTTGTACCGCAAGACACCAGAGCCGCCCGGCGCCTACTTCTTCTTCCAGACCTCGGTGCCCTTGGTGCCGGCATCGGTACGGCGCCACCATTTGCCTTCCAGCGAGCCGTCCGGCTTGATGTCCATCACCATGATGACCACCTTGCCGTCGGCCAGCGAGCCGACGAACAGCTTGCTGCCGTCGACCTGACCGATGCCGACATATTTGCCGCCATCCCATTTCAGTTCGAGCGCGCCGCTCTTGTCCATGGTGACGGCCAGCGTGCCTTCACCGTCATATTTGGCGCCGTCGGTCTCGGTGCCGGTCACGACGTAGTTACCGAGCACCTTGGTATTGTCCTGCGCCAATACCGGCGTCACCACGGTGACAAGGCCGAGCAGCGCCAAACCAAACATCGATTTCATGAAAGCCCCCCTGATAAAACAGCGGGCGGGAACTTATCGCCGTTCGGCGGCGCTGCCAATAAACAGCCTGTTTATATTCTCGCTTATTTCCGCCCGAACAACCTCTCGATATCCCCGAGCTTCAGCTCAATGTAGGTCGGCCGGCCGTGATTGCACTGGCCGGAATTGGGCGTCGTTTCCATCTCACGCAAAAGCGCGTTCATCTCGTCGGGCTTGAGCCGTCGCCCCGCGCGCACCGAACCATGGCAGGCCATGGTCGCCGACACATGCAGCAGGCGTCGCTCCAGCGGCAATGAATCGTCCCACTCCGCCATGTGCTCGGCGAGATCGGTGACGAGGCCGCGCACATCGACATCGCCGAGCATCGAGGGTGTCTCGCGCACCGCCACCGCGCCGGGCCCGAAGGCTTCCAGCGCCAGGCCGAAATGCTCCAGATCGGCGGCGCGCGCCACGAGCCGCGCCGCGTCGCCCTCGTCGAGCTCGACGATCTCGGGGATCAGCAGGATCTGCCGCGCGATGCCGGATTTCTCCAGCGCCGCCTTCATGCGCTCATAGACGATGCGCTCATGCGCGGCGTGCTGATCGACAATGATCAGGCCGTCGCGCGTCTGCGACACGATATAGGTCTCGTGGATCTGCGCCCGCGCCGCGCCCAAAGGCTGTTCGATGAGTTCGGCGGCCGGCGCGAAGCTTTCGACCCGCGCATCGGCCGACGGCGCGCCGACATCGAAGGCGGCTTGTGCCACCTCTTCAAAGCCGAGGGCGACATTGCCCTGCGTCGGCGACCATGGCGTCGGCCGCGACGGCGAATTGCGCCAGTCATAGGGCGCGCGCCGCGCCATCGACACCGGGCGGAACGCGGCGATGGTGGCGCCGCCGCCGGTCGAGGCCGCGCGCTGGCCCTCGCGCGCCAGGGCATTCTTCAGCGCGCTCACGATCAATCCGCGCACCAGCCCTGAATCGCGAAAGCGTACTTCGGTCTTGGCCGGATGCACGTTCACGTCCACCTCGCTGGTCGGCAGCGTCACGAACAGCGCCAGCACCGGATGGCGGTCGCGCGGCAGATAATCGGCATAGGCGCCGCGCACCGCGCCGGCGAGCAGCTTGTCGCGCACCGGCCGGCCGTTGACGAACATGTATTGTCCGAGCGAATTGGCGCGCGACAGCGTGGGAAGTCCGGCGAAGCCTTCGACACGCACGCCCTCGCGCTCGGCCTCGATGGCGATCGCGTTGGCGCGGAAATCGGCGCCCAGCACATCGCCGAGCCGCACCAACGGTTCCTCTTCACCCGCCGCGCTCCAGGTGATCGGCGCGCGGTCCTCGCCGGCCAATGTGAAGGTGACGTCGGGCCGGCTCATCGCCAGCCGCCGCACCACCTCGCGGACGGCTTCGCCTTCGCCGCGATCGGTCTTGAGAAACTTCAGCCGCGCCGGCGTTGCGTAAAACAGGTCGCGCACTTCCATCGTCGTGCCTTGCGACAGCGCGGCCGGCTTGATCTCGGACTTGTCGCCGCCATCGACGGTGAGACACCACGCATGCGGTTCGCTCAAGTGCCGCGTCGTGATGGTCAGCCGCGCCACCGATCCGATCGACGGCAAAGCCTCACCGCGAAAGCCGAGCGTGTGGATCGCCAGCAGATCGTCGCCGTCCAGCTTGGAGGTGGCGTGACGCTCGACGCACAGGTCGAGATCGGCGCGCGTCATGCCGGCGCCGTCGTCGGTGACGCGGATCAGCCGGCGGCCGCCGCCGTCGGTCAGCACGTCGATGCGTTTCGCCCCGGCGTCGAGCGCGTTCTCCACCAGCTCCTTGACGACGCTGGCCGGGCGCTCGACGACCTCGCCGGCAGCGATGCGGTTGACGACGGCTTCGGACAACTGGCGGACGGGCATTCTGTCTCTTTCACCTCTCCCCGTTCTTACGGGGAGAGGTCGGCTTCCGAGCCTTGGCGAGGAAGCCGGGTGAGGGGCAATCGCTGACGTCCCCTCACCCGCCTCGCTGACGCTCGGCACCCTCTCCCCGCACGCGGGGGAGAGGGGAAGGTGACGATTCGCCGAGGAATCTAGCGACGGAAGGAGCCCGCCGCGAGGCGGCCGGGCGGGCTGTGCCCGTTATCCCGCCCCTTCGTCGCGCCCGCCTGCCCCTCCCCGCTCCGCCTCTCTAATATCGCAAACTGCGATATTCCTTGACGCCATTATCGCAAAGTGCGATAATAAGAAATATGCAGGTTACGTTCACCCCGGCGGCGCTGCGGCAGTGGACCAAACTGGACGTCGCCGTGCGCAAGCGCATCAGGGCGAAGATCGAGACGTTCGTGCAGACCGGCAGCGGCGACATCAAGAAGCTGCAGGGCAGAGCCGGTTCGCGTCTGCGCGTTGGCGATTTTCGCGTGATCTTCTACACCGAGGATCAACTCATGGTCATCGTCGCGGTGAGCGACCGCCGCGACATCTACGGTTGAGAGAAAGCCATGTCCGTACAGTTCAAAAAAACCGACAAGGGTGAAATAGCGATCCTGCCGCGCGCCGAGTACGAGCGGCTTGTCGCTCGCGCCGCCGAAGCCGATGAGGATGCCGCCACCGCGCGACTGGTGGCCCATGCGCGAAAGGAAGTCGCCTCCGGCGCGCCGCTCATTCCTCTGGAGGTGGCTGAACGCATCGCCGATGGCGAAAACCCCATCAGGGTCATTCGCGAGTGGCGCGATGTCACCCAGCTTCACCTGTCACACAAAGCCAATATCGGCCAAGGCTACATTTCCGATCTGGAAAACGGTCGCCGCAAGGGTACGGCCGCCGCGCTCCGTGCGATCGCCAAGGCGCTCGACGTGCCGCTCGATATACTGGTCGGGGACTAATCCCACCCCTTCTTGCCGCGGCCGGCCTTGACCTCGCTGCGGCGCTTCTTGCCCTCGACGCGCTTTTTCTTCTCGGATTTGGGCACCTTCGTCTCGCGCCGCACCGTGGGCCGCACCGCGGCCTGACGGATCATGTCGAACAGCCGCTCGCGCGCCTCGGCGCGGTTGCGCGACTGGTCGCGGTATTCCTGCGCCACGATGACGATGACGCCGTCCTTGGTCAGCCGCGAGCCGGCCAGCTTCATCAGGCGGATGGCGACGTCGTTCGGCAGCGAGGCCGAGCGCCGCGCGTCGAAGCGCAGTTGCACCGCCGACGACACCTTGTTGACGTTCTGCCCGCCCGGACCCGAGGCGCGCACGAAGCTTTCCTCGAGTTCGGACTCGTCGATGGAGATGGATGAGGTGACCTGGTGCATGAAGCCGTCATTCCGGGGCGCGGCCAGTCAGGCCGCGAGCCCGGAATCCATACTCCCAGAATCAGCTTTTAAACAAACGCAGTCCACCACCATTTCTGCTGCGTTGTATGGATTCCGGGTTCGCTCTTTCAGAGCGCCCCGGAATGACTAGGAGATCAAATACTTCTTCGCCAGCACCTTGCCCTCTTCCACCGCCGGCTGGTCGAAGGCATCGACGCCGAGGAGGTGCGCGGCGATGATGGTCTCGAGCATGAAATGCATCAGCAGTTCGCCCATGCTCTGCTCGTCGATGACCGGCATGTGGATCGTGCGCACCGGGCAGCCGTTCTTGGCCAAGGTTTCCGCCGTGGCGCGGCCCTGCGCGCCGACCAGATCGCCGATCGACTTGCCGGCGAAGCCCGCCTCGCCCGCCACCTCGGACAGCTTTTTGTCCATGCGCGGGCCCTTGCCGGCGCGGTCGGTGGTGATGACGGTGAACAACTTGTCGCGCGGTCCGGCAATGAAGAGCTGCAACTGGCTGTGCTGATCGACCGGGCCGAGCGCGCCGATGGGCGTTGTGCCCTTGCCGTCCTTGCCGAGACTCTCGGCCCAGAGCTGGACATACCAGCGCGTGAAGCGTTCGAGCTTGTCGGCATAGGCCATCACGACGCTGATGCCCTTGTTCTTGGTCTCGGCCAGCGCCACCGACAGAGCCGCGCCCACGGCGGCCGGCACGTCCCTGGCCTTTTTCTTCTCGAGCACCGGCTTGAGCGCCAGCGCGGCGCCGCCGCGCACCGCGACGACGTCGAGGCCGAGCATCGCCGCCGGCAGCAGGCCAACATTGGTCAGCACCGAGAAGCGGCCGCCGACGCCGGTGTGATGCTTGAGCATCGGCACCTTGTACTGGCCGAGCAGCTCGCGCAGGCCGTTCTTCTTGCCGGGCTTGGCCGGCTCGGTGAGGCCGAGGAAGATATCGGGAATGCGCGGGCCGAGATTCGCCTCGTGCAGCGCCGAGAGCACGGCGATGGTCTGCATCAAGGTCTCGCCGGTGCCGCCCGACTTCGAGATCGACACGAAGCGCGAGGTCGGCAGCGGCAGGTGCTTGAGCAGCGAGGCGAAGCTGTCGGGATCGAGATTGTCCATGAAGTGCAGCCGCGGCCCGGGGCGCAAGGCGCCGACGCCCGGCACCATATGGCCGGCGAGTTGCGCCAAAGTCTGACCGCCGAGCGACGAGCCGCCGGTGCCGAGCAGAACGATATCGGTGGCGCGATCGGCGAGCGCGCGGGCGGTGTCGCGCAGCTCCGGGATTTCGGATGTGGCCTCCGGCAGATTGAGGAGCGGCAGCCCGCCATCGGCATGGCGGGCGCGCAGCCAGTCGAGCGCGCCTTCGGTGCGTTCGAGAGCCGCGTCGAGCGCCTCCGCGGATACGCCATGCTGGCCGATATTCTGATGAAGCGCGCTGTCGATGGATTGGATCAGGGGCATGATGACTCCGTCATGAAATTGTACGGGTCATGGCCGGGCTTGTCCCGGCATGACGGAGAAAAATATCTAACGCAGCATATGCGGAACGGTTCACTGTGTGCTCGACGCCAGTCCCTTCGGCCGGCCGGCGACCGTCACCAGCATGCCGCCGCCGAACAGGCGCTTGGCGACGCGCTTGACGTCATCCAGCGTCACGGCGTCGATCATGGCGGCGCGCTTGTCGATATAGTCGATGCCGAGATCGTCGAGCTGGATCTGCGTCAGTTGCCCGGCGATCTTGGACGACGTGTCGAGCGACAAGGGATAGGCGCCCTTGAGATAGTCCTTGGCGGCGGCGAGTTCGTCGGCCGTCGGCCCCTCCTCCGCGATGCGCCTGGTCTCGGCCTCGATGATCGCCAGCGCATCGGCGGTGCGGTCGGCGCGCGTCGCGGTGCCGCCGAGATAGAGCGCGGCGGATTTGAACCAGACGAGACTCTCCGACACGCCGTAAGCCAGGCCGCGCTTCTCGCGCACTTCCCTGTACAGCCGCGACGAGAAGGTGCCGCCGCCGAGGATGTGGTTGACGATATAGCCCGCCATGAAGTCGGGGTCCTTGCGCTGGATGCCGGCGCCGCCGAAAGTGATGACGGCCTGCGGCACATCGACATCGGTGACGATGCGGCGGCCGATGCCGGCGATTTTGGCTTCGGGCACGGGCTTGAGATCGTTCTTCTCCGGCAGCGAGCCGAACGCCTTGTCGATCAGTTCGCCGGCGGCTTTGGCGTCGATGTCGCCGACGATGGAGATCGTCAGCTCATTGCGCGCGAACACCCGGCGCGTGTAGTCGCGCAGGTCGGCGATGGCGATTTTGGGCACGCTCTCAAGCGAACCCTTGGTCTCGCGGCCGTAAGGATGATCGGGAAACGCGGTGCTCCACCAGGCGCGGCTGGCGATGGTGTTGGGATTGGTGGTGTCGCGGCGCAGGCCCGAGATCTGCTGGGCGCGCACGCGCTCCACCGCCTCGGCGTCGAAGCGCGGCTGCGACAACGCCATGCGCAACAGGTCGAACGCCTCGTCGCGGTTGTCGTTGAGCACGCGCAGCGAGCCGTAGAACTGGTCGCGGGTCGCGCTGAACGACAATTCGATGGCGCGCCGCTCCAGGCGGTCGTGGAAAGCCCTGCTGTCGAGCTCGCCCGCGCCTTCGTCGAGCGTGTCGGCGACCAGATTGGCGGTGCCCGCCTTGTCGGCCGGGTCCTGCGCCGAGCCGCCGTTGAAGGCGTAGCTCATGGCGATCAGCGGCACCGCCTTCTCGCGCACCAGCCAGGCCTTGATGCCCTTGGGGCTGACGATGGTCTCGATGGTGACGGCGCCGGCCGGCGTCAGGCCGGCGAGCGCGAAGGCGACCACGCCGGCAATGGCAGCGATGACGGGCTTCATGAGCGCTTCCCTCCGGCGCTGATGGGCACCACTTGCTCGGCCTTGCCACCGGCGGCCGGCGTTTCATCCTTGATGAGATAGCCGGTGACGGAGCGGCGCTTGTCGAGCCAGGCGCGCGCCGCGGCCTGCACCTGGGCCGCGGTGACGGCCTTGATGCGCTCCGGCCACTTCTGCACGTCGTCCACCGTGGCGCCGCTCATGAGCGCCTGGCCGTACCAGCGCGCCATGGTAGCCTGGTTGTCCTGCGCATAGACCGCGTCGGCGATCAGCCGCGACTTGGCGCGGTCGATTTCATCGTCGGTGACGCCCTTCTCGACCACGGCGGCGAGCACGGCATCGGCGGCGGCTTCGAATTCAGGCAGGCCGACGCCGCGCGCCGGCACGCCATAGACCGTGAACTTCGACATGTCGTAGGCGGATGAGTCGTAATAGGCGCCGGCGCTGACCGCGACCGGCTTGTCAACGACCAGCGCCTGATAGAGCCGGCTGTTCGAGCCGGTGCCCAGCACATGGGCCAGCACTTCGAGCGCTTCGGATTCGCCGGCCTTGGCGAGGCGGAACGACGGCACGAGATAGGAGCGCTGCATCAGCGGCTGCTCGACGCGCGGATCGGCCAGCGTGAGCGAGCGCACCGCGGCCGGCGGCGGCTCCTGCGGACGCTCGCGCGGCGGCAGGTCGGTGCGCGGCTTGATCTGGCCGTAGGTCTCCTGCGCGAATGTCAGCGCCTGCTGCGGATCGACATCGCCGGCGACGACGACCACCGCATTGTTGGGGCCGTAGAAGCGCTTGTAGAACGCGATCGCGTCGTCCTTCGTCAGCCCTTCCATTTCGTGACGCCAGCCGATGATCGGCCGGCCATAGGGCGAATTGAGGAACAGCGCCGCGTCGATCTGCTCGCCGAGCCGGGCGCGCGGGTTGTTCTCCATGCGCTGGTTGCGCTCTTCGAGAATGACATCGCGCTCGGGCAGCACCACCGCGTCGGTGAGTTGCAGGCCCGTCATGCGGTCGGCCTCGAAGTCCATCACCTGCCTGAGCTTGTCGCCCGGCACGCGCTGGTAATAGCCGGTGTAGTCGCTCGAGGTGAAGGCGTTCTCCTGCCCGCCCATGCGCGCCACGACGGACGAGAAATGCCCGGCCGGATTCTTCGCCGTGCCCTTGAACAGCAGATGCTCGAGGAAATGCGCGAGGCCGGATTTGCCCGGCGTCTCGTCGGCGGCGCCGACCTTGTACCAGATCATGTGCGTCGCGACCGGCGCGCGGCGGTCGGGGATGACGACCAGTTCGAGCCCGTTGTCGAGCTTGAAGTGCGAAACGGTGAGCGAAGGTTTGTCGGCGGCGCCGGCGGCGGAAACAAGAACGGGCGCCGCGGCCAGTGCCAGAGCGGCGGCGCGGAATAAACGAGCTGAAATTTTCACCGGGTCAAACCCTATGACGTTGGCGTGAATGGTGCGTCACACGCGACAAGCCTGTCGGACACCGCCCCCGCCTCGCGTCACTTCGGATTGTCGGTGCCTTTGGATTCGAGATAGTTGGTCGCCTTGGGCGCGGCATCGCGGTCGACGCCGGAGCCGTAAGGCTGGTCCGGCGACGGCGTCTGGTAGCCGCGCGGCGGATCGGTGAGCGCGGTGCGCGGCGGCTCGCCGGTGAAGCGCGCAGTCTCGTCATCCTTGCCGCCGAACATCCTGCCGAACAGGCCGCCGCGATAGCCGAGCTGCGACGGGGTCAGGCGCTGACCGCCGCCGGACTCGGTCCAGGTGCTGGCGGTGCGGTTGGGATCGTTGGCGACGCGCGGGGCGCGGTTGGTCGCGGACGCGCCGGGCATCATTTCGCTCGGGCTCAGCGGGCGCTGGTCGTCGCGCTGCTTCTGGTCCGCCGACTTGTAGGAGTCGATGCGGGCCTGGCGGGCCGCTTCGCGCTTGCGCGCGATGTCGGGATCCTTCGGCCAGGCCGGGTTGTTGGCGATGGCGGCGTTGGCATTTTCCGGAACCGGCAGATTGGTGCTCGGCGGAATGACGAGCGGCGCGCGCTCCTGATAGACGATGGCGCCCTTGTTCGGCGATTGCAGGCCGAGGCCTTCCATCAGGTTGCCGATCATCCTGGAATCCCACGGACGATCGTCGTCGGCGTCATCGGCGCGCGCCGGCAGGGCCTGCATCGCCAGGACGAAGCCCAGGACGCTGGCCGCGATCGCGGCCTGACGGGGGAAGCGGCGAATGGACATGGAACTGGCCCCTTCTTTCGATGACCGGTCGAAACCCGCGCGATTTCGGGCGTTTGAGGTCGCCTGTGCAGGCCTATTGCCTTGGGATCAGGGCGCTTTTACGGCATGGTCCCCGAAGAAGGACTCATACAGCAGGGCCACGACCCCGGCAACGATGACCACGTCGGCGAGGTTAAAAACGTACCAGTTGAAGCGCCAGCCTGCCCCGGAAACGTGAAAAAACACGAAATCGACCACCCAGCCGTGCAGCAGGCGGTCCACGGTATTGCCGGCGGCGCCGCCGATGATCAGGCCGAGCGCCAGCGCCGTGAACCGGTTTTCGGCCCTGGCCAGCCAGATCCACAGCAGGGCGACCGCGGCGACCTTGAAGCCGACCAGCAGCCACTGCCCCGCCTCGCCCGGCATCTGGAACAGGCCGTAGCTGATGCCGTAATTGCGCGTCAGCACGAAATCGAGAAACGGCGCCAGCCGCACCGGATTGGCCTCGAGATCGTAGACGAACAGCAGATAGAGCTTGGAGCCCTGATCGACGAGCGCGGCCGCCGCGGCAATGGCGAGGCCGAACAAGGTCAGCGGCCCGAAGAGATATTGCTTGAGGTTCATTTATCCGGTCGTCCCGATCATCTTTCGTCGTCCCCGCGCAGGCGGGGACGACACTCTATTCGACAATCAAATGACTTAAATCTTTCCATTCCAGGTTATCCTCTTCGATCAGGCGGATTTTCCAGTCGCGATTCCACTTCTTCAGTTGCTTCTCGCGCCTGATCGCGTCTTCGGCACGTTCATAAGGCTCGATATAGACCAGCCGGTGAACGCCGTATTGCTTGACGAACTCTGAGCCCTTTCCGGCACGGTGCAGCGCCATTCTCGTGGCGAGACTGTTGGTCACACCGATATAGAGGGTGCCGTGCTTTTTACTGGCGAGGATATAAACGCTGTACATGAAGCTGTCGTCCCCGCGAAGGCGGGGACCCATACGCCGCAGCATCCCAATTTCTTATCAGGATGGCTGTTTTGTCGCATGGTGACCAGCATCATCGGAAGGGCGGTGGTTATGGGTCCCCGCCTTCGCGGGGACGACGATTACTACCCCGCCTTACGCATCGTCTCCCGTTCGCGCAGCGCCTTGGCGTCGCGCGGCGAAACGTCCGGGTAGTCAGGGTCGGCGCCGATCGTGTTGAGGATCTTCCACGAGCGCGCGCACTTGGTGCCCTCGGCGAGGTTCGACACCACCGCGACGCCCGTCACGTCCGGCAGCCTGAACGCGCTGTCCGGCCCGGCATCGCTCACCAGCGTCAGCGCCGAGGTGATGCAGACTTCCGCCATGTCGACGTCGAGCACCGCTTCGTAAAGCTCGCCGTTCGACACATGCACGATCGGATGCGCCTCGAGCGAGGAGCCGATGCGTTTGCCGGCGCGTTCGATCTCGATGGCGCCGGTGACGACGCGGCGCACGGTGCGCACCTTGCGCCACTTCTCCGCCAATTTGTCGTCGCGCCAGCCCGCCAGCACCTTGGGGAATTCCTCGAGATGCACCGATTTCGCCTCCGCGCCGTAGCGCGACAGCCAGGCCTCCTCGGTGGTGAAGCACAGGATCGGCGCCATCCAGGTGACGGTGCAGCGGAACAGATAATCGATCACCGTCAGCGAAGCCTTGCGCGTCACCGACGAATAGGGATCGCAATAGAGCGTATCCTTGCGGATGTCGAAATAGAACGCCGACAGGTCCGAGGTCATGAAGGCCGACAAGGCCGCGAAGATCTTCTTGTAGTCGAACTCGGCATAGGCCTTGCGCACCAGTTCATCGAGCTCGACGAGGCGATGCAGCATCAGCCGCTCGAGCTCCGGCATCGCTTCGGCCTTGACGCGCTCGTCGTCGTGGAAATGCGCCAGCGAGCCGAGCATCCAGCGGATGGTGTTGCGCAGCTTGCGATAGGTGTCGGCGGTGGTCTTGAGAATCTCCTTGCCGATGCGCAGGTCGTCGGCATAGTCGGAGGCGCAGACCCACATGCGCAGGATGTCGGCGCCGGATTCCTTGATGACGTCCTGCGGCGCGACGACGTTGCCGAGCGACTTCGACATCTTGCGGCCGTTCTCGTCGAGCACGAAGCCGTGCGTCAGCACGACGTCGAAGGGCGCGCGGCCGCGCGTGCCGCAACTCTCGAGCAACGACGAGTGGAACCAGCCGCGATGCTGGTCCGAGCCTTCCAGATACATCACCGCGTCGCGGCCGCCATCGACCTTGCGGCGGATGCCGGCGAGCTGCGGGAAATGCGCCGGGTCCTCGAGCACGAAGGCGTGCGTCGAGCCGGAATCGAACCACACGTCGCAGATGTCATCGACCTTCTGCCAGGAATCGTTCGCCAGCTTGCCGAGGAAGCGCTCGCGCGCGCCTTCCTTGTACCAGGCGTCGGCGCCTTCTGCGGCGAAGGCCTCGGCGATGCGGATATCGACCTGCGAGTCGCGCAGGATCTCGACCGAACCGTCCGGCTTTTCCTTGATGAACACCGCGATCGGCACGCCCCAGGCGCGCTGGCGCGAGATCACCCAGTCCGGGCGGCCGGAGATCATGCCGTTGATGCGGTTTTCGCCCTGCGGCGGCACCCATTTGGTGACCGAGATGGCTTGCAGCGCCCGCGCCCGCAAGGTGTCGCCGCGCCCGGCGATATCCTTGTCCATGGCGATGAACCATTGCGGCGTGTTGCGGAAGATGATCGGCTTCTTCGAGCGCCACGAATGCGGATACTGATGCTTGAGGCGGCCGCGCGCGATGATCCCATAGTACTCGACGAGCGCTTTGACCACCGCCTCATTGGCGTCGCCCTTCTCGCCCTTGTCGTTGATGACGCGCTTGCCCTCGAAACCGGGCGCCTGCGCGGTTAGCGCGCCGTTCTCGTCGACGGTGTAGGGGATCGCCGGATTGATGCCGCGCGCTTCGAGCTCGCGCGCATGCGCGGTCCAGACCTCGAAGTCCTCGCGGCCATGGCCCGGCGCGGTGTGCACGAAGCCGGTGCCGGCGTCGTCGGTGACGTGCTCTCCGGGCAGAAGAGGCACATCGAAATCATATCCGAGAGCGGCAAGAGGATGGTGACAGACCAGACCGACCAAATCATCGGCGGTCACTTCGCGAAGACGCTCATAGCTCTCCACTTTGGCGGCTTTGAAGACATCGGCTGCGAGCTTGTCGGCCAGAATATATTTGTCGCCGATTTGCGCCCAGTTGCCGGGCGCTGCGGCGGTCACCTTGTAGAGACCGTATGAAATCTTCTTGGAATAAGCGATCGCCCGATTACCCGGTATCGTCCAAGGCGTCGTCGTCCAGATGACGATGTATGCGCCGTCACGCAGAAGTTCAAAGGCACCGTCCGATGCTTCCTTCGAAGACACGATTTCGAAGCGCACCCAGACCGTGTCGCTCGTATAATCCTCGTATTCGATCTCCGCTTCGGCGAGCGCGGTCTTTTCAACGACCGACCACATCACCGGCTTTGAGCCGCGATACAAGGTGCCGTTGGCGGCGAACTTCATCAGTTCGCGCGCGATCTGCGCCTCGGCCGGGAAGCTCATCGTCGTGTAGGGATGATCCCAGTCGCCCTCAACGCCGAGCCGCTTGAACTCGTCGCGCTGCACGTTCAGCCACTTCTCGGCATAGGCGCGGCATTCCTGGCGGAACGCCACCATCGCCGCCGGCTCGGAGAAATTCGGCTTCGCCTTGTTCTTGGAGCGGTAGTTCTCTTCCTCGATCTTCCATTCGATCGGCAGGCCGTGGCAGTCCCAGCCCGGCACGTAGTTGGAATCGAAGCCGAGCATCTGCTGGCTGCGCGTCACCACGTCCTTGAGGATCTTGTTGAGCGCGTGGCCGATATGGATGTTGCCGTTGGCGTAAGGCGGGCCGTCATGGAGCACGAACTTGGCGCGGCCCTTGGCCTCGGCGCGGAGCTGCTTGTAGAGGTCCGTGTCCTTCCAGCGCTTGAGGAGCTCGGGCTCCTTCTGCGGCAGGCCGGCGCGCATCGGGAAATCCGTCTGCGGCAGGAACAGAGTCTCGGAATAATCTTTCTCGGACGATTTTTCGGACGTTTTTTCGGACTTGGACATTCGTTTTTCGCGCAAAATCAATGGGGTCGCGGGCTGTGTAGCAGGGCCGTTTTGGCCGCGCAAAGGCTTCGGCCGGGTAAATGGCCGCGGCGGCGCCGACGCGGCGCTTGACCGCCTATAGTCCTAGGACTATATATGGCAGCGATCGGGCCAAAGCCTCCGCCGCCGTCATGACGCGGCGGGCGCGGCGGCCGGGTCCGGCGCCCGACAATGGCGCCGTCGGCGGCGCCGCCTTCAGGCGGAGCCGCGGTGGAGCGCCGGGAGGCGCAGCGCCGCGGCGGCGGGCCTCGCAAACCTGCCGCCCTCCGGCGCGCGCGCCTCGGGTGCGGGCTTCGCAACCCCGCCCCGGCCCGGCGTGCGGGCCCTCCCGATCGCAAGGGAGGCCCATGAAGGGGCCTCGCAAGCCCCTTGGCGCCTCCCGGCGCTCCATCCCCTCCGGGGGACAGGAAAAAGGGACACAGGCCGCCCCGGGCCTTCGAGAACAGGGGCGACGTCGCACGTCTGTCATTCCGGGGCGCGAACGAAGTGAGCGAACCCGGAATCCATACGCCGCAGCGCTGGGGATATGGATTCCGGGCTCGCGGCCTTTCGGCCGCGCCCCGGAATGACGGGTCAGAGATTCCCCAACATCGGAAACGCCTTGCCGGAGCGCTTGAGCGATTCCCGCGCCTGGGCCACGTCGGCCATCATGTGCTTCTTCAAGGCGTCGATCGAGGAGAACTTCTGCTCGTGGCGGATCCAGCCGATGAAGGCGACGTCGAGCGTCTTGCCGTAGAGGTCGCCCTCGTAATCGAGCAGATATATCTCGAGCAAAGGCGCGCCATTGTCGAATGTCGGCCGCGTGCCGAACGAGGCGACGCCGTCCACGCGCACGCCGTCGATATCGGCGCGCACCGCGTAAATGCCGTGCTTGAGCCCGCACGACGGATCGAGCCTTATATTGGCGGTCGGGAAACCAAGCTCGCGGCCGCGCTTCTCGCCGTGGATGACGTCGCCGGTGATGAACCATGGCGCTCCGAGCAGCTCGGCGGCTTCGACCACCTTGCCCTGGCTCAGCGCCTCGCGGATCGAGCCGGACGAGACCGGCCGGCCTTCGTCCTCCAGCGGCGCGACGACATCAACCGGAAAGCCGAGCCGCGTGCCCTCGAAGCTGAGAAAGTTCGGCGAGCCGGCGCGGCCCCTGCCGAAGTGGAAATCATAGCCGATGGCGACGCCGCCGACGCCGAACTTCTCCACCAGAATGCGGCGGACGAAATCCTCGGCCGTGGTCGCGGCGAAGGCGGCGTCGAATTGAAACACGATGGCGCCGTCGAGACCGGTCGCCGCCAGAAGGCGCAGCTTGCTGCGCTCGCTCGACAGCGAAAACATCGGCGCGTCCGGCTGGAAGAACCGGCGCGGATGCGGCGAGAAGGTCAGCGCCGCGGCCTTGCGGCCGAGCGAAGCGGCGCGCTGCAAGGCGGCGCCGATGACCTTGCGGTGACCGCGATGCACGCCGTCGAAATTCCCGATCGCCACCACCGCGCCGTGCAGCGCACCCGGCTCGCCATCGGCGATGACTGTAAAAGGCCGGCCGGACGAAACGTCGTCAATCATTGGAGAATCGAGGCTCTGTCGGATCGAAACTGTTGCGCTGCGCCGCGTCGTCCTACGCCCGCGGCCATGACCAAGGCAACCGTCATCATTGACGCCGCCTAGGGTTATTGCATCGTTACCAATCCTTCAAATTAACCGGTTATTCAAGCACGCAAGCTAGATTGCCATTCTCGGGTGGGACGCCCTGGCTGGGGCGATAGGTTGCACGATGGCCGTCGATTTTTCGATGCCGGTTCTGGTGGTGGACGATTACTCCACCATGGTTCGCATCATCCGCAATTTGCTCAAGCAGCTTGGCTTCGTCGAAATCGACGACGCCAATGATGGCCAGGCGGCGTTGGCCAGGATGCGCGAGCGTTCCTACGGCCTCGTCATCTCCGACTGGAACATGGAGCCGATGACCGGCTACGACCTGCTCCAGCACGTCCGCGCCGATGCGGCGCTGGCGCATACGCCCTTCATCATGATCACCGCCGAATCCAAGACCGAGAACATCATCGCCGCCAAGCGCGCCGGCGTGTCCAACTATATCGTCAAGCCGTTCAACGCGCAGACGCTCAAGGACAAGATCGACGCGGTGTTCGAGAAGCCGGCCCCGGCGCCGACGGCCTGAAACCCTTCCCTCATTCCCGGCGCACGCTATATTACGTCTCTCCCCGGAGACGTAATATGACCATACCGGTCAAGCCGCCCTCTGAAACGCCGCGTTACATCAAGCTCAATGACGCCGACAATGTCGCCATCGTCGCCAATGCCTTCGGCATGCCGGCGGGCGCGGTGTTTCCTGACGGGCTGACGCTGAAGGATTACGTGCCGCAGGGCCACAAGGTGGCGCTGGCCGATATTCCGAAGGACCGGCCCATCGTCCGCTACGGCGAGGTCATCGGCTACGCGGTGGACGATATCGCCGCCGGGGCCTGGGTCGAGGAATCGCGCATCCGCATGCCGACGCCGCCGAGCCTCGACGGCCTCGAACTCGCCACCCGCACGCCGCCAGCCCTGCCGCCGCTCGAGGGCTACACCTTCGAGGGCTACCGTAACGCCGACGGCACCGTCGGCACCAAGAATATCCTCGCCATTTCCACCAGCGTGCAATGCGTCGCCGGCACGCTGGAGATCGCGCTCAAGCGCATCAAGGACGAGTTGCTGTCGAAATATCCGAACGTCGATGACGCGGTCGCGATGACCCATGTCTATGGCTGCGGCGTCGCCATCAACGCGCCGAAGTCGGAGATTCCGATCCGTACCTTGCAGAACCTTGCCCGCCACCCGAATTACGGCGGCGAAGTCATGGTGGTCGGCCTCGGCTGCGAGAAGCTGGCGCCCGAGCGGCTGCTGCCGGACGGCAAGACCGCCGATGCCGAGATCATGCGGCTGCAGGACGAGAGCCTGACCTCGTTCGGCGCCATGGTCGACTTGATCATGCGCATGGCCGACGAGCGGCTGAAGAAACTCAATGCGCGCAAACGCGAGACCTGCCCCGCTTCCGAACTGGTGGTCGGCATGCAGTGCGGCGGCAGCGACGCGTTCTCCGGCGTCACCGCCAATCCGGCTTTAGGCTTCGCATCCGATCTGCTGGTGCGCGCCGGGGCGACCGTGATGTTCTCCGAAGTCACCGAAGTGCGCGACGCCATTCATCTGCTCACGCCGCGCGCGGCCACCGAGCAGGTGGCGCGCGACCTCATCCGCGAAATGGCCTGGTACGACGATTACCTCGACAAGGGCGGCGTCGATCGCTCGGCCAACACCACCCCCGGCAACAAGAAGGGCGGCCTCGCCAATATCGTGGAGAAGGCGCTCGGCTCGTCGGCGAAATCCGGATCGAGCGCGATCGCCGGCGTGCTGGCGCCGGGCGAGCGGGTCAAGGACAAGGGCCTCATCTTCGCCGCCACTCCCGCCTCCGATTTCGTCTGCGGCACGCTGCAACTGGCCTCCGGCATGAATGTCCACATCTTCACCACCGGACGCGGCACCCCCTACGGGCTGTCATCGGTGCCGGTCATCAAGGTGGCGACGCGCAACGAACTCGCCGCGCGCTGGTCCGACCTCATCGACCTCAATGCCGGCACCATCGCCACGGGCGAAGCCACCATCGAAGAGGTTGGCTGGGAGCTGTTTCGCCTCATCCTCGACGTCGCCAGCGGGCGGACGAAAACCTGCACCGACAAATGGGGACTTTATAATTCGCTGGCGCTGTTCAATCCGGCGCCGATTACCTAGATCGCCGTCATTCGGGAAGCCGAGCCAAGCGAGGCTATCCGGAATCCAGCGCTGGATTCCGGGTTCGCGCTTTCAGCGCGCCCCGGAATGACTACCAGACAAGATGCTTCATCACCGCGGTCGGCGCATCCCCCGCCGCCGCGAATACGGTCTTCATGACATCGGCATTCGGCGTGTCGCGGCCGCCGAACTCCTCGGCGTGAATGCCGGCGGAAATGAACAGCATGTCGATGCCGAAGGCGCGCGCGCCTTTCAGATCGGTGCGCACGGAATCGCCGATCGCAATGACGCGCTTCGCCTCAACCTTGCGACCGAGCGCGGCCTCGGCCTTGGCCAGCGCGAGATCGTAAATCGGCCGATACGGCTTGCCGGCGTAAAGCACTTCGCCGCCCATGGTCGCGTAGAGATCGGCAATCGAGCCGGCGCAATAGACCATTTCCGAGCCGCGCTCGACGACCAGATCGGGATTGCCGCAGACCATGAACAGCTTGCGCTTCAGCGCGATTTGGAGGCGCGCGCGGTAATCGTCCGGCTTCTCGGTCTCGTCGTCGTAAAGTCCGGTGCAGACGATGTAGTCCGCCGTTTCCAGCGGCGCGAACGTCGCGGGCAGGTCCTTGAAAACCGGCAGATCGCGCTCCGGGCCGATGTGGCAGATGCTCTGGCCCTTGCGGTGGATGATGACGTCGCGCGTCACGTCGCCGGACGACACGATGCCGTCATAGGCCTCGCGCGGCACATGCAAGCGGTCGATCTGCCTGATGACGGAGTTGCCGGGGCGCGGCGCATTGGTGATGAAGATCACCACCTTGCCGGTCGCGCGAGCGCGCATCAGCGCCTCGCCGGCATCGGGGAACGACGCCACGCCGTTATGAACGACGCCCCAGACGTCGCACAGCAACACGTCATAGGACGACGCCAGCGCCGAGAAATGCGGAATTACATTGGGCACGTTGATTGACCGTTCAGCCGGACGATGCGCTGGCGGCGAGATACTCGCTCAGCGTCTTGGTGGCGGCCGGATTGGCCGGCGTTATGGCCGGCGGCGGCGCGGCGCCCTGCAGCGCCTCGGCGCGCACCGGGCGCGGCGGCGAGAACAGGAACCCCTGACCGAAGCGCACATCGTAGTCCAGCAGATCGACCACAGTGCTCTCATTCTCGATGCGCTCGCCGATCAGGTCGATGCCGTTGCGCGCCAATAGATCGGCGAGATCCTCGGCGTGGATGTCGCTCTGCGCCGTGGCGGCGCGGTTGAGCAGCAGGTTGGCCGGCACCTTGACGAAACGGAACGACCGGTCGGCCAGTTCCTTCGGCACGATGCGCAGGTCGGTGACGTGGTCCATCGAGAAACGGAAGCCGCAGTCGGCCAGCGCGGCGAGGCTCTCGAACTCGATCGGCCCGAAATTGCGATAGGCGTCCTGCGTGAATTCGAAGGTCAGCGAGCCGGCCAGCGCCTTGTTCGCTTCCATGAACTCCAGGAACTGCCGGAAATAGAAACCGTCGGTCAGCGTCGTGGCATTGACGTTGCAGAACAGGCCGACATCGCGGCTCTTGAGCTGCAGCCGGCGCACCACCTGCACGCAGCGGAACACCAGCATGTTGTCGATCTTCGGCATCAAGCCGGCGCTCTCGGCGATATCGACGAAATCGCCGGCGGGGATGATTTCGCCATCTTCGGTGCGCAGGCGCGACAGCGCTTCATAGAAGCGCACCTTGCGCTGCGGCAAGGTCACGACCGGCTGCAGATAGAGGTCTATGCGGTTGGCGTCGGCGGCCTGCGCGATCATGGCGCCGATCTGCTCGCGGTTCATGGCCCTGAAGCGCGACGCCCCGCTGACGGCATCGGTCTCGTTCAGCGCCAGCGGCGCCTGCGACTCCGGCTCGGCGGGCGCGGGTTCGTCGGCAACAGCGGGCGCGGAAGGCGCGGCGGCCGGTTGCTGCGGCATGCCGGTCGGCGCGCCCAGCATGGCCTCATGCGCGGCGACGGTCTCGGCCAGTTGCCGCACCAGTCCGCCGAGCTCGCCGATTTCGGCGGCGATCGGATCGACGGCGCCGCGGGCGCGGCTGACGGTCTGCTCAACGCGGCCTTCCACCGCGGCAATGCGCCGCGACATCTCGGCCATCTGCCGCGACAGGTCGGCGGTACCGCGTGACAGGTCGGCGATCTGGTCGCCCAGCATGCCGCGGTCGCGCAGGCGGTTATCCACCATGTTGTAGATCGCCATCGCCACGAGCGCCGCCAGCGCGACGATCGCGGCAGTACGCGGATCGACCTTGAGGCCGAAATAGAGCACGGCGCCGACCGAAGCGGCGATGAGCACCATGCAGACCGCGATGAAAATGGCGCTGAGACGAAGCATCAAAACCGGTCCTGGGAGCCTTTTGAGCCCGGGTCTCGGGCGGCCGTGGCTGATTCGCGCCCGCCGGCACCAATCTCCCTGAGTAGGCCCGCCTGTGCAACCGGGAATTCTTGCTATTCTACCGCCACTTCGCCATTCCTGCCGAAAGCCAACCAAGCCTTGCTTCATCGGAACCGCGCCCGCTCATGATGGCCTCCCGCCTTGCCTCACTGACCGCAGCCATTGAACGCGCCCCGAACCGCGCCTTGGGGGTGTTTCTGGTGCTGCATGCGCTCGTGTGGACGGCGCTGCCGGACCTGCTTTACCCCAACCTGCCGCTCGATCTGATCGAGGCCCTGACCTATGGCCGCGAATGGCAACTCGGCTATGACAAGCTCCCGCCCTTACCGTGGTGGCTCGTCGAAATCGCCTGGCGCATCGCGGGGCACGACTTCGCCTACTACCTGCTGGCCCAGATCGCCGTCGTCGTCGCACTGCTTTTCGTTTACGCCACCGCCCGGCCGATCATCGGCGCGACCGGCGCCCTCGCCGCGGTGCTGATCGTCGACGGCCTGCACTACCTCAATTACACCGCCGCCAAGTTCAACCACGACGTCATCCAGCTGCCGTTCTGGGCGATGGCCGGCTACGCGCTGCATCGCGGCCTGCGCCGCGGCCGCCTCGCCGACTGGTTGCTGCTTGGCCTCGCTATCGGCATCCTGGTCTGGGCAAAGTATTTCGTCGTCGTGCTGGTGGCGCCGATGGTGCTTTTTGCCTTGGTCGACGACGACGCGCGCAAGTCTTTGAGGACTCCGGGTCCCTATGTCGCCGCGGTCGTGTCATTAACCGTCGCCGCCCCGCATCTGATCTGGCTGGTCGCCAACGACTTCCTGCCCTTCGCCTATGCCGAGCACCGCGCCGTGCTGCCGCGCGGCTGGTACGACCATCTCTGGCACCCGCTCAAATTCGCCCTCGGCCAGTTCGGCTTCATGATCCCGGCGCTGATCATCGCGCTGCCCTTGTTCTGGCCGCGCAAGGCGGACGGCGAAACGCCGCCGTCCGCCGTGGCCGACGACTTCGACTGGCGCATCGTCACCTGGCTCGCCTTCGGCCCCTGCGCCGTGGTGCTGCTGCTCGGCGTCGTCAGCGGCCGCGGCGCCATCGCCATGTGGGGCTATCCGTTGTGGATGTTCCTCGGCCTCTGGCTGGTGCTCACGGCCCGCCGCGCCATCGAGGGCGCGCGGCTGACGCGTATCGTCGCCACCTGGGCCGTCGTGTTTTGCGTGCTGGCCGGGGCTTTCGTCGTCAATTACGAAATCCTGCCGCGCTTCGACCACCGCTATCGGGCGGTGTTCTTCCCCGGCGAGGCGCTGGCCCGTGAAATCACGATGCGCTATCGCGCCATCACCGGCCAGGCGCCGGTCTATGTCATCGGCTCGATGTGGGACGGCGGCAATGTCGGCCACTACGCGCCGAGCCGGCCGCGCGTGCTGATCGACGGCAAGCCGGGGCGCGCCCCGTGGATCGACCTCAACGACCTGCATGCGCGCGGCGCGGTGATCGTGTGGACCGACGCCGACACGACCGTGGTGCCGCCGATGTACCGCACCGTCGCGCCGGACGCCGCGGTACAGCCGTCTTTCGTGCTGCCCTACCGGCGCGGCACCGGCAGCGTTGAAATCGGCTGGGCCATCGTGCTGCCGAGGCCGTCTTTCGCGGCGCGCTAGGCCGGCTGCGGCGCGGGACTGTGTATCTCGTCGCGCACGATGTGGCCGTCGAGCAGTTCGACGTGGCGGTCCATCCGCTCGGCCATGGCCGCGTCGTGCGTCACCGCGACCACGGTCTTGCCCTTGCCGTGCACGAGGTCCTGAAGCACCTCGAACACCTGCGCGCTGGACTTTGAATCGAGCGAACCTGTCGGCTCGTCGGCCAGGATCACCGGCGGCTCATTGGCGAGCGCCCGCGCCACCGCGACGCGCTGGCGCTGGCCGCCCGAAAGCTGATCGGGCCGCTTGTCCACATGATCGGCAAGACCGAGCGACGAGAGCAGACCGGCGGCTCGTGCGCGCATGTCCTCGCGGCCAAGACGGCCCAGCGCGCGCATCGGCAGCATGACGTTGTCGATAACGGTGAGTTCGGGCAGCAGGAAATGAAACTGGAACACGAAGCCGAGCGTCGTCAGCCGCGCCCGGGCGCGCTCCTCCTCGCTCATCACCGTCGTCACCTTGCCCTCGATCAGCACTTCGCCGGAGGTCGGCATATCGAGCAGGCCGAGCAGATACAGAAGCGACGACTTGCCCGAGCCCGACGGACCGGTAATGGCAACGAATTCGTGCGGCCGGATGACGAGATCGATGTCGCGCACCAGAGTCGTCGGCACGATTCCCGGCAGGATGCGCGTCACCTTGCGCGCCTCGATCAGCGGGGCTTCGGCGTTCATGTCGCGCCTCGGATGATCTCGACCGGGTGCATGCGCGCCGCCTTGCGCGCCGGCTGGTAGCCCGCGATGACCGACGAGGCCAAAGCGACGAAGCCGGCCAGCAGATAATGCAGCGCGCTGTAGGCCAGCGGCAGGTGGTTTCCGTCGAGGAACGGGCTCTTGAACTCCAGCGAGCCGAGCGCGAGGCACAGGAGATAGCCGAGCGCGAAACCGGCCGCCGCGCCGGCAAGTCCGATGATCGACGCCTCGACCACAAAGATCGAGCGCACCGTGAACTCGCTCAGGCCCAGCGACTTCATGATGGCGATATCACGCGCCTTCTCATGCGTGATGGTGGAAATGATGTTGTAGGTGCCGAAACTCGCCACCAGCAAAATGGCGCCGACCACCGTGAACATGATGACGTTGCGGATGACGAAGGTGGACAGCAGGTCCTCATGCGCCTCCTGCCATGACACCGATTTGTAGCCGGTCTCGCGCTCGACGCGCATCGCGACGTCGCGCGACGCCATCGGATCCTTGAGGCGAATGCGCAGCTCGTTGATCAGCCCGGTTTGCTGCGCCAGAATCTGCCCGGTTTTAACGAGGACATAAGCGGTGCTCTCATCGACCTGCCGCACCCCGGTATGAAAATAGCCGACCACCTGGGCGCTCAGCCGCGCGCCCTCACTGGTCTGTAACGTGATGTTGGCGCCGATCCGCGCGCCGATCTTCTCGGACAGCCTGTCGCCGATGACGATGGCGTTGGTGGCGCGGTACAGCGCCGACAAAGGCGCGCCGCGCATCTGCTTCGGCAAATCGGACACCAGCGCCTCGCGGCGCGGATCGATGGCGACGACGCTGGTCGCGACATCGTGGCTGGCATAGCGGATGATCGCCTGCACGCGCACCGTCGGCGCGATGCCGCCAGGCAGCCATGGCTCCAGCGCCGCCATGGTGGCGAGCGGATTCTTGATGCCGCGCCGGCGCGCCTCCGGCGTCAGATTGTGAATCTCGGCGGCGTCATAGAGCCGCTCGGCCGGCTGCGGCGGCGGCGCGCGGCGCTCATCCGAGACGCTGATGTGCGGCATGGCGTTGACGAGCTGGCGGATGAAATCATCCTGCGAGCCCTGCATCAGCGCCGCCATCATGATGGAGAAGCCGACGCCGGTGGCGACGCCGGCCACCGCGACGCCGGTCTGCCGCAACCGCGCGCGAACATGCGTCCATGCGATGTCGAAGATGAGGTTCATGATGCACGATCCGTCATTCCGGGACGCGCGTGAAACGCGCGAACCCGGAATCCAGCGAGGTCGTCCGAGCCCGTGTCTGGCCTCCGGGTTCGCGGGCTAGCGCCCGCGCCCCGGAATGACCGGTCTGTGGATTCCGCGGTCATGGCGGCGTTACCCGCAGCCGCGCGCCGTCCTTGAGGCCGGCGGGCGCGGGCGAAGCGACGCGCTCGCCCTCCTTGACGCCGTCGAGCACCTCCACCGCGCGCGTGCCGCGAATATCGACCGTCACCACGCGCCGGTGCGCATGACCGCCCTCGACAACGTAAACGGCGTTGTCCAGCACCGCATCGGCAGGCACCAGCAGCGCGTTCGGCTTCTCGCGCGTGATGATATTGGCCTCGACGCTCATGCCGGGCTTGAGCGGCGTATCGGCCGGCAGCGCGGCCTTGATGCGGAAGGTCTTGGCGGCGACGTCGCCCATCGGCGTGATCTCCCTGATCCTGCCCTCGAGGCGCCGGTCCGGAAAGGCGTCGGTGCGGAACAGCACCACCTGCCCCAGCGCGACGCGCGGAATGTCCTCTTCGTTGACTTCCGCCACCACCTGCAGCGGCGCAGGCACGCCGACGCGAAACAGGATCTGGCCGGCTTCGGCGATTTCGCCGATTTCGCCGTCGCGGCGCAGCACCACGCCGTCCATCGGCGCGCGGATCGTGTAATCGGCGATGCGCTCGAGCTGCACCGCGATCAGCCCCTGCACCTGCTGCAGGTCCATGGAGGCGCGCTCATAGGCCTGCGTGGTGGCGACGCCGCGCGCGATCAGGTCGCTGACGCGCGACATCTCGTTCTTGAGAAAGGTCTCGCGCGCGCGCAGCTCTTTCATCTGCGCCTGCGCCTCGCCGTCGTCGAGATGCGCGAGCAGGTCGCCCTTGGCGACGGTCTTTCCCTCGCAGTCGCAGATTTCGACAATGCGGTCGCGGATGACGCTGGCGACCTTGGCCCAATGCACCGGCTCGACGCCGCCGGTGGCATAGACGATCTCCACCGCGGTGCCGCGCGCGGCGGCCACGGCGGCGACGCGGGGCCACTGGCTGTAGCGCCACGCCATCGCGCCGGCGGCGGCCGCCACGATCAGAAAAACAATGAGAATAATGCGCCGCTTCTGCATGCGGGCGGTTTTACCGCCCGCGCGTCCCGGCCATATTGACGTACCGCAACGGGTAACCCGTCATTCCGGACGGCGCGAAGCGCCGATTCGGAATCCAGTGCTGGATTCCGGATTCGCTTGCTTCGCAAGCGCCCCGGAATGACGAGCAATTACGCCCCCTGCTTGATGATCGCCGCGACCTTGGAGATGATTTCGTCGATCTGGTCTTCGGTGACGATCAGGGGCGGCGACATGGCCAGCGAGTCGCCCGAGGTGCGGAACATGATGCCGTGGTCGTGGAAGCCCGACTCCAGCGCGTCATAACCGCGCTTGCCGACCGCGTCCGGCTTGCTGGCCAGATCGATGCCCGCCATCAGGCCGACGACGCGGATATCGAGCACGCCCGGCAGACCCTTGAGGCTCATAACGGCCTGCGCCCACACCGGCTCCAACTTCTTGGCCCGCTCGAACAGCTTCTCGTCGCGATAGAGATCGAGCGTCGCGAGGCCGGCCGCGCAGGCCAGTGGGTGCGCCGAATAGGTGTAGCCGTGGAACAATTCGATGACGTGATCCGGGCCGGTCATGAAGGCATCGTGGATGTGCTTGCGTGCAATGACGCCGCCCATCGGCACCGAACCCGAGGTGATGCCCTTGGCGAAGCAGATCATGTCCGGCGTCACGCCATAGCGCTCGGCGGCGAAGGCGTGGCCGAGGCGGCCATAGCCGGTGATGACCTCGTCGAACACCAGCAGAATGCCGTGCTTGTCGCAGATCTGGCGCAGGCGCTTGAGATAGCCCTTCGGCGGCGGCAGCACGGCGGTCGAACCGGACACCGGCTCGACGAACACGGCGGCGATGGTCGAGGCGTCGTGCAGCGCCACCAGACGATCGAGCTCGTCGGCCAGATGCTCGCCCCAGTCCGGCTCGCCGACCGAGAAAGCCTGCTCGGCGCGGCTATAGGTCGATTGCAGATGATCGACGCCGGCCAGCAGCGCGCCGAACTGCTTGCGGTTGGCGACCATGCCGCCAATGGCGGTGCCGCCGAAGCCGACGCCGTGATAGCCGCGCTCGCGGCCGATGAAGCGCACGCGCGAGGCTTCGCCGCGGGCGCGGTGATAGGCCAGCGCGATCTTCATCGCGGTGTCGTCGGCTTCCGAGCCCGAGTTGCAGAAGAACACATGGTCGAGGTCGCCCGGCGCCAGCGCGGCGATGCGGCTCGCCAGCTCGAAGGCCTTGGGATGGCCGAACTGGAAGGTCGGCGAGAAGTCGAGCTCGGCCGCCTGCTTCTGGATCGCGGCGACGATGGAATCGCGGTTGTGGCCGGCATTGGTGCACCACAGGCCGGCCGAGGCGTCGATGATCTTGCGGCCCTCCGGCGTGAAGTAGTGCATGTCCTTGGCGCTCGCCACCATGCGCGGCCGCGCCTTGAACGACCGGTTGGCGGTGAAGGGCATCCAGAACGGCGCCAGGTCGTTGGGGACGGAGGTTGATGCGATTTTGGGGGCCGTGGCCATGGGCTCGCCTCTGCGTGCTGACGGAAGTCGGAAGGCCCACGAATATCCGCTTTCCGCGATAATGACAAAGCGGGAAACGGCTGCTACCACGGCGAAAATCACCCCACAGATATACGAAGCGAATATGTCCGACCCCAAATCCGGCAAGAAACCGCAGAAACTCAAGGCGCGCATGCCGCGGGGCCTCGCCGACCGCGGCCCGGCCGAAATCGCCGCGACGCGGGCCATGGTCGAGACCATCCGCAAGACCTTCGAGCGCTACGGCTTCGATCCGGTGGAAACCCCGACGTTCGAATACACCGACGCGCTCGGCAAATTCCTGCCCGACCAGGACCGCCCGAACGAAGGCGTGTTCTCGTTCCAGGACGACGACGAGCAGTGGATCTCGCTGCGCTACGACCTGACCGCGCCGCTGGCGCGCCACGTTGCCGAGAACTACCAGCACCTGGCGCTGCCCTATCGCAGCTATCGCAGCGGCTATGTCTATCGCAACGAGAAGCCGGGCCCCGGCCGCTTCCGCCAGTTCATGCAGTTCGACGCCGACACGGTCGGCTCGCCGAGCATGGCCGCGGATGCCGAGATGTGCATGCTCGCCGCGGACACCATGGAGGCGCTCGGCATCAAGCGCGGCGACTATGTGGTGAAGGTGAATAACCGCAAGGTGCTGGATGGGGTGATGGAAGCCATCGGCATTGGCGGTGATGAGAACGCGGGTAAGCGGCTGACCGTGCTGCGCGCGATCGATAAACTCGACCGGCTTGGGCCTGTGGGCGTCGAGCAGCTACTTGGTGAGGGTCGCAAAGACGACAGCGGTGACTACACGAAAGGCGCGGGCCTTGGCCGTGCCGACGCGCAAATCGTCCTCGGCGTTGTCGAAAAGCGCAGCGACTGGAAAGAGACCGTAGCCGCCGCCGACCTCTATCTTGCCAAAAGTGAAACTGGCCAGCGCGGCGTGGCAGAGCTTGAAGAGATCGCAAAATTGGTTGCTGCGGCTGGCTACGACGACCGCGTGAAGATCGACCCTTCCGTCGTGCGCGGTCTCGAATACTACACCGGCCCTGTCTACGAAGTTGAACTCACCTTCGAAGTAAAGGACGAAAAGGGCCGTCCGGTGCGGTTCGGCTCGGTCGGCGGCGGTGGCCGTTACGACGGCCTCGTGTCGCGCTTCATGGGTCAGCCCGTGCCGGCGACCGGCTTCTCCATCGGAGTGTCGCGCTTGCAGGCCGCGCTGACCGCGCTCGGCACTCTGTCGAGCAATCCCGAGCCGGGCCCGGTCGTGGTCACCATCATGGACCGCGACAATGTCGCCGCCTATCAGCGCATGGTGAGCCAACTGCGCAACGCCGGCATCCGCGCCGAGCTCTATCTCGGCAATCCCAAGAACAATGTCGGCCAGCAGCTCAAATATGCCGACAAGCGGCACTCGCCCTGCGCCATCATCCAGGGTTCGAACGAGCGCGAGGCCAAACAGGTCATCATCCGTGACCTGATCGCCGGCGCTGAAAGCGCCGCATCGTCGGAGGCCGACCGCGAGGATTACCTCAAGAAGCAGGCCGAGGCGCAGTATCCGGTCAGCGAGGCTGACCTGGTCGCCGAGGTCCGCAAGGTGCTGGCGCGTCACGCCCGCGCCTGAGCACGTTCATCGCCGCGTCACCGGCCTGTCATCGGCCGTAAAGTCGCAGCCGCTAGCCTCCCCGGAACGAAAACGGTTCTGGCGCATTGTGCCGCCAAACCGACAACAAACGTACCGGGGAGACGGTCCGATGGACGATCGTTGGCCTTACCCAATTTCGTTGACGATGCAGCGGCACTCCGGCTCCGCGCCGAAACCGCGCGCGATCACGAGCCCGCCGGTGGCGCCGGCGGTCGAGCCCGAGGCGACGGCGGGCGGACCCGTTCCCGCCCCGTCTGTGCACCCGGCCGAAAAGCCCTAGAGAACGAAAATATTGTCGTCGGCGAGCGACGGCGCATCGCCGATGTCGAGCGCGTGGCCGAGCACCTGCTCGGCGGCGTCGAAACTGTCGAGCAGCGACGTGTTTTCGATCAGTTTGCGGCCCTCGAACCGGAAGAAATTGGCCACCCGGTAACTGGCGGTGCGGCCGTCGGCGGTCACCTGGGCGGTCAGCCGCGTCAACGCCGCGCCGCGATTGCCGTCGATCAGAAACTTGTCCCGGACCAGATGGACCTTGCGCAGCACTTTCGGCGCCTGGCGCGCCATGATGTCGATCACCGCCGCCTTGCCCCGGTGCGTGCCGCAATACGGGATGACGTCGACGGGGCCGCTGATGGTCCAGACGACGTCGTCATGCAGGAACGCGCCGAAGGCCTGCGGATCGCGCGAGGCGAAGGCTTGGAAATAGGCCTCGAATAGGGCGGCATCCGCGATCTCTTCCGCCGCCGGCTTTTGCAGGGCGTCGGTCATAGCATCACCAGATTGTCGGCCCCGGCGGGCGTGTCGTCGCGCGCGGTGAGCGGATGGCCGAGCATCTGCTCGGCGGCGTCGTAGGTGTCGATGATCGACAGGGTTTCGATGACCTTGCCGTCCTTGAACCGCAGGAAATGCGAGAAGCGGTAGCCGATGCTGCGGCCGTCGGACCGGCGCCGTGCCGTCAGGCGATTCAGCGTCGCGACCTCGTCGCCGCTGATGACCACGGATTGATGGGCTATCTTCATGTCGGCCAGCACGCTGGGCAGGATGGTGGCGGCAAGCTCCAGGACCTGCGCCTTGCCGTGGCGTTCGCCGCAATACAGCATGATGGCGACGGGACCGCGGATGCTCCAAACGACATCCTCGTGCAGCAGGGTCTCGAGTTCAGCGCGGTCGCCGGCCGTGTAGGCGGCGTAGAATGCGTCAACGACCTGCCGGGTGACGGAGTGGGCCATTGGTGCGAACCTCCTGATACCAGTGAAGCGGTTGAATGTTGAAAATTCCTTACTTTTCAGCCACTTGCTTGCCCACCCCTGCCGCGCCGCAACAATGATGGGACAACGCCCCGGTTGGGCAAATTCATTAACGACGCCAGTGATTTAAGGGTCAATTATCGTGGCGCCGTCAGGCATTCGTCGTCGAAACCTTAAAGCTGACGTGCTAAAGCGCCGCACGACGATTGGGACGCTGGACGACGATGAACGGGAATTGGGCAACAAGCGGCACGGGCGCCGCATCGGACCCGCGGGCGGAAGCGCTGCTCGCGTCCTATGAGCGCGCCGGTTACGTGCGCGTCGCGCCGCCGATCCTGCAGCCGGCCGAGCCGTTCCTCGACCTCTCCGGCGAGGACATTCGCCGCCGCATGTTTCTCACCACCGCGCCGGGCGGCGCCGAACTGTGCCTGCGGCCCGACCTGACCATCCCGGTGTCGCGCGATTATCTCGCCTCGCCGCTCGCCGGCAAGCCTGCCAATTTCAGCTATCTCGGCCGCGTCTTTCGTCACCGCGCCGACGGCAACGCCGAATTCCTGCAGGCCGGCATCGAGAGCTTCGGCCGCCACGACACGGCAGCCTCCGACGCCGAGATGCTTGCTCTGGGGCTCGAGACGACCGCCCATTTCGGCCTCGCCTCGCCGGCGATCCGCACCGGCGACGTCGCGCTGTTCGCCGCGCTGATTGCCGCGCTCGATCTGGCGCCGGCGTGGAAGCGCCGCCTGATCAAGGATTTCAACCGCAAGGAAAACCTGGCGCAGGACCTTGAGCGCCTCGTGCTGGGCGGCACCAACGGCCGGCCGAAATATCAGGGCGTGCTCGCCGCGCTCGCCGGCTCCGACCCCAAAGGCGCACACGCGCTGGTCACCGACCTCCTGTCGATCGCCGGCATCAGCGCCGTCGGCGGCCGCTCGGTGGCGGAGATCGCCGACCGCTTCCTCGAGCAATCGGCGCTGGGGGCCTCGACCAAGCTGCCGCGCGATGTGCGCGGCCTGATCGAACGCTTCCTTGCCATTGCCGGCGATCCGGATGAGGCCGCCGCCGAATTGCGCGCGCTTGCAGCCGACGCCAATCTCTCCGGCGAACTGGCCCCCGCGCTCGATCTCCTGGAAAGCCGCAACGGCTTCCTCGCCGCGCGCGACATCGATCTCAAGCGCGTCGCGTTCTCCACCGCCTTCGGCCGCGGCTTCGATTACTATACCGGCTTCGTCTTCGAGATCACCGATCCGTCGCGCACCGGCGATCCGCTGGTCGCGGGCGGGCGCTATGACGGCCTTTTGACGCGGCTCGGCGCCACCACCCCTATTCCCGCCGTGGGCTTCGCGGTCTGGATCGAACGCCTCGCCGTTTATGGAGGCGCAGCATGAGCGCGCCATTCGTTCTCGCCGTGCCCGCCAAGGGCCGGCTGCAGGAAAACGCCGAAAGCTTCTTCGCGCGCTCGGGGCTGCAACTCGTCAAGCCGCGCGGCGCCCGCGACTATCGCGGCGCCGTCGCCGGACTCGACGGCGTCGAAATCGCCTATCTGTCGGCCAGCGAAATCACGGCGCAGCTTGCCGCCGGCGCGGTCCACATGGGCGTCACCGGCGAGGACCTGATCCGCGAGCAGATCGCCGATGCCGACGCGAAGGTGGTGCTGCTGGAGCCGCTCGGCTTCGGCTTTGCCAATGTCGTGGTCGCGGTGCCGCAGGCCTGGATCGACGTGCGCACCATGGCCGACATCGACGACGTCGCCACCGGCTTCCGCCAGAACCATGGCCGCAAGATGCGGGTCGCGACCAAATACATCAACCTGACGCGCGAGTTCTTCTCCGCGCATGGCATTATCGACTATCGCATCGTCGAAAGCGCGGGCGCGACCGAAGGCGCGCCGGCCGCCGGCACCGCCGAACTGATCGTGGACATCACCACCACCGGCACGACGCTCGCCGCCAATGCGCTGAAGATCATCGATGACGGCGTCATGCTGCGTTCGCAGGCCAACCTCGTCGCCGCGCGCACCGCAGACTGGGGCAACGGCACACGCGAGACGGCGCGCGTCATCCTCGACCGCATCGCCGCGCAGGCGCGCGCGCGCGCCTATCGCGAAGTGCGCTCGCGCTTTGCCGCCTGCGACGCCAGGCTCGTCGAAGACGCTAAGGCGAAATTCGGCGTGCAGACCCCGTTCGGCGGACCGACCTCCTCTGGCATGCTGACACTGCATTGCCCGCCCGGGCAGGTCTATGCGCTCACGTCGTTCCTGCGCGAACGCGGCGCCGAAGCCGTCGCGGTGGCCGATCTCGATTACGTGTTCTCGAAGGAGAACCCGCTGTTCGCGAAACTGGAAGCAGCGCTGTAGCGTCATCAAACCGATTACGTCAGGGGGTCGCGGCCCGCCCTCTAGCACCACAACCGGTATCCGGCGAGGACCGACCCAAAACGGCGGTATTTTTATCCTACTGAGGGGCGGCATCCCCTTTATAACGCGGCATCGGGCAACATTGCGCTTGAGTTGCGCCGCTTCACCCGGGTAATTTTCTTTCGGAAACTGTTTATAATTTCCGGTATCAGAATGATCTCGTTTCTGTGGCGATCACTTGTGCTGGCGGCATGCGCGATGTTGGCAGCGCCGCCCGTCACGGCTGCGGCCGATCCAGCCTCTTCCTGGAACGGCTTTTATGTCGGCGCTCACGCCGGCTACGCTTGGACGAGAGCTGACATCAACACCACGCTCGGACCGGCGGCCTCGTGCGGCGGCGGTGTTGTCAACTGTAACGCTGTCTCCAGCGTCGAGTCGCAACCACTGAACCCGCGCGGCTTCGCCGGCGGCGCGCTTGCGGGATACAGTTTCCAGAGCGGCAGCCTGGTTTATGGCCTCGAAGCCGATTTTTCCGGCCTCGCCGGCAGCGCATCACGCACGGTCACGGGAACGTTCCCCGTCGGCGGCTGCTGCTTCACCGTGAGCCAGAGCGTCAAGGCCGACTGGACGATGACCATTCGGCCTCGCATCGGTTACGCATTCGACCGCGCACTTGTCTATGCCACCGGCGGGCTTGCCCTGGGGCATTTGAAATACAGCGAGCAGGTCGTCGACACCGCGGGCAACACCGAAAACACCAACATCTCGTCGGTGAAGGCCGGCTGGACACTCGGCGGCGGCGTCGAATACGCGTTGCCGAACCGCTGGACGCTGCGCGGCGAATATCTTTATACGAAGTTCGCTCAACTCGGCACAGACACGACCGCTTCGGTCGTCTCCTACGTTCCGCCCTCGCCGCTGGTCTACAGCCACCGCGTCGATTTTTCGTCCAGTACGGCCCGCGCCGCGCTGATCTATCGCCTCCAGCCGTAACCGCCCGCAAGACCGAAGCAGCGCCGTCACTATCCCTTCAGCGCCTGCGCGATATCCGCGACCAGATCGTCCGGATGCTCGATGCCGACCGACAGGCGGATCGTGGTGTCGAGCACACCGATGCGGGCGCGCACATCCGCAGGCACGCCGGAATGCGTCATCGCCGCCGGATGGCTGGCGAGCGATTCAGTGCCGCCAAGACTGACCGCGAGCTTGAACACCTGCAGCGCATTGAGGAAGGCGAAGGCCTCCGCCTGCCCGCCCTTGATGTCGAAGGAGAAGGTCGAACCGGCGCCTGTGCATTGCCGCTCATAGGTGGCGCGCGCCGGCCCGGCACCAAGGAACGGCAGATAATGAACGTGCGCGACGCGCGGATGATCGCGCAGGAATTCGGCGACGATCTTCGCATTGGCATTGGATCTTTCCATGCGCAGGGCCAAAGTTTCCAGAGAGCGGCCGAGCATCCAGCACGAATGCGGATCGAGCTGCGTGCCGATGGCGCTGCGCAGGGCCTTCACCGGGCCGATCACCGCCTGGCTGCCCAGCGCCGCGCCGGCAATGAGATCGGAATGGCCGCCGACATATTTGGTCAACGAATAGAGCGACAGGTCGGCGCCGAAATCCAGCGGGCGCTGAAATACCGGCCCGAGCAAAGTATTGTCGCAGGCGACGATCGGCCGGTGGCCCTGCGCGGCTCCGACTTCGTCGGCGAGACGGCGCACCAGCGCGATATCGACCAAAGTATTGGTCGGGTTGGATGGCGTCTCGATCAGCACCACGGCGACGCGGCCGAGCTTTTGCGCCTGTGTCAGCGACGCGCGAATCGCGCCTTCGCTGACGCCGTCATCGAAGGGCACCGCCTTGATGCCGAACTGGGCGAAGGTCTTGCTCAGCAGCGTTTCGGTGCCGCCATAGAGCGGCTGCGAATGCACGATGACATCGCCGGGCCGCGCATAGGCCATCAGCGAGGTCGAGATGGCCGACATGCCGGACGAGAACAGGATTGCGGATTCGGCGCCCTCATAGACGGCGAGCCGGTCCTCGACGATCTCGCTGTTGGGGTGGTTGAACCGCGAATAGACCAGCCCGGCGCCAGTGCCGGCCGGCGGCGTCTTGCGCCCGGATACATAGTCGAAGAAATCGCGGCCTTCCTCTGCGGTGCCGAAAACGAATGTGGACGTGAGAAACACCGGCGGCTTGACCGCCCCTTCCGACAGCATCGGGTCGTAGCCGTAGCCGAGCATCAAGGTCTCGGGCTTGAGCTGGTGATTGCCGATCTGCGTCTTGGAGGCGCGGGGCGCGGCCATGGCGATGTCCTTTGTGCTGGCGGCGGAGTCGCCGCAGCACAAAGGCTAGCAGAGATTATGGCCGCTAATGCGACGGATATCGGTCCGGCTGCACCGAATCGACCGCCATGCCGCTGTGAAGCGGCACCCGGCCCTGGAGGCACTGCCGGAAGAAATCGTCCCACTCGCCGCGCTCGACGTGAACGCCGCGCACCCAACCCAGCCTGAAGCATTCGTCGTAACTTGGCGCACCCGCCGGTACGCCGCCAAAATCGCCGGACGCGGTCGCCGGCTCGTTTTCAGGCTGAGCGTAGGAATCCTCGGCCTGCGCCGGCGCAGCAGCGCATACGAACGATACAAGCACCGCCAAGATAAAGTAGCGCATCTTGCAGCCCTGTCGCGTGAGACGACGGTCCGGTCGTCACGCGCCCCGTGCGCAAGCTAGAAAACCATCGGGCCGGCGGAACGATAAATGCTCCTTTAAAAAACCGCCCCTCCCATAGCGCCGGCATAGACAGCGCGTATAGCGCCCGTAAAACCGCAAGCTAGAGAGATGATTTTGACGCTCGCGGATTTATAAATATCCGTGGGCTGCGGAGCGTGATGTTGACGAGACTCAAATAGAGCGGCACTTCGCCACCGCGCCGGCAAGGTCGGCCTGCGAATGCCCTTGGTGGTGAAGAGCGGCTCGGTCGCCTTGCGCAAGGCGGCCTCGTCCATCCCTTCGCCGGCGTCTGCGACTGATGGTCAGGGATTTGGCAGATCGCGCTTTCTGAACACCACAAAGTGGGACAGCGAAAAGTTGACGACGAAACTGACGAGAATGGAGATGAGCTTGGCCGCCAGCACCGGTGTCACATAGGACAACAGGACCAATGTCGCCGTCGAGGCGACCATGCCGGCGACGCCGGAGGCGACAAATGTTCCGTAGTCGCGCCAGCGCAGCACCCGGCCGGACTCCGGCCCGAAGGTGATGAACGAGTTCATCGCATAGGAGAACGACACCGCCGTCACCCAGGCGATGACATTGGCCGGCACCAGCCGCCAGCCGAGCAACTGGTTGGCCGTCCAGAAAATGGAAAAGTCGATCGCCGTGTTGACGACGCCGATCATGGCGAAGCTGAGCGCCTTGAGAGCAATGGCTCTTTCGGCCCAGGCCACCTTTAACCGGTGGACGAGGTTTTGCAGCGTTTCGATCATCGCGTTTCCTTATCATCCCGGATCGCCAAGGTCTTGTCCGAAAAGGCGGTTCCGGGGCTGCGCCACGGGCCCCCACCGGGGCGACAAGGCCGCGCCCATACGCTATAGATCACGGGCTTAAGTGGAGGCCCTAAGTGTCCAAAGCGCCGGCAAAAACCCGGAAATCGGCCCGCCGGGCCGACAAGTCCCTCACCGCACGCAGCGCCCCGGCGGGGCTGTCGATCGTGGTGCCCGTATACAACGAGGCCAAGGGCCTGCCGATTCTGCACGAGCGGATCGCCGAGGCCGCGCGCTCGCTGACCAGCAAATACGGGCTCGCCGTCGAGGTCGTCTATGTGGATGACGGCAGCCGCGACGACACCTTTCGCGTGGCGCTGGCGCTGCCGCCTCTGTCTCTCGACGTCCAGGCCATCGGCCTGTCACGCAATTTCGGCAAGGAAGCCGCCCTGCTCGCCGGCCTCGACCACTGTCGGCATGGCGCCGTGCTGTTCATGGATGGCGACGGCCAGCACCCGCCGAGCCTGATTACCACGCTGGTGTCGCGTTGGCTCGATGACGGCTACGACGTCGTCTATACCGCCAAGGCGCATCGCGAAAACGAGCCGTTTCTGCGCCGCCAGGGCGTCGCGGGCTTCTATTGGCTGCTGAACTGGCGCGCCCGCCTGAAAATTCCCGAAGACGCCGGCGACTTCCGCCTGCTCTCGCCGCGCGCGGCCGACGCGCTGCGCCAGTTGCCCGAGCGCAATCGCTTCTTCAAGGGCCTGTCGACCTGGATCGGCTTCCGCCAGGTGCGCGTCGACTACGAACCGGCGGAACGCGAACATGGCGTCACGAGCTGGAACGTCTGGTCGCTGATCGGCCTGTCGATCGAAGGGCTGACGTCGTTCTCGGTCGCGCCGCTGCGCGTCGCCAGCCTGCTTGGCGTGTTGCTCGCGGCCTCGGCGCTGCTGTTCGGCCTCTGGATCCTGCTCGAGACGATTCTGTTCGGCAAGGATGTGCCGGGCTATCCGTCGCTGGTCGTCAGCATCATGTTCATCGGCGCCATGCAGCTTCTGATGATCGGCGTGCTCGGCGAATACATCGGCAAGCTGCTGTCCGAGGTCAAAGGCCGTCCGGTGTATGTCGTCGCCGAACACAGCCTGAAAGAGGTCAAGGAAGATTCCGCGCGCCCCGCTGCCGTGAGTGCGGAGTAAATCTTGTCCGTCAGGACCCGCCGCATCTGGCTGTGCGCCGACGACTACGGCATGGCGCCCGGCGTCAACGACGCCATCCGTCAACTGATTGCAAAACGGCGGCTCAATGCCACCTCGGTGATGACGGCGGCGACGCATCTGGACCGCGTCGACGCCGATGCGCTGGTTGACGTCAATATCGACGGACAGGCGGCCATCGGCCTCCACGTCACGCTCACCGCACCGTTCAAACCCTTGAGTGCCGCCTTCAAGCCGCTGCGCGACGGCGCGTTTCTGCCGCAGCCCGAACTGATGCGGCTCGCTCTCATGCGGCGGCTCGATGTCGAGCGTTTCACTATCGAGATCGCCACCCAGGTCGAGGCCTTTGTCGGCCTGTTCGGCCGCCTGCCCGACTATCTCGACGGCCATCAGCATGTGCAGTTGCTGCCGCAGGTGCGCGATGCCTTCCTGAAGGTGGCCGCCGAAGCCGTGCCCGGGGCCTGGGTGCGCCAGTGCGGCCGGCCGCGCGGCGCCCGCCCGCTGCATGAGCCCAAGGCGCTGGTCATCGACATCCTCAATGTCGGCTTCCGTACCAAGGCGAGCCGCCTTGGCATCGCCACCAACCCGGCCTTTGCGGGGGCCTATTCGTTCAACCCGAAGGCCGATTTTCCGAAGATATTCCCCCGCTTCCTCAAGAGCCTGCCCGATGGCGGCCTGATCATGTGTCATCCGGGCTTCGTCGATGCCGAGCTAGCCTCGCTCGACAGCCTGACGACCTTGCGCGAGCATGAATTCGCCTTTTTCAATTCGGATGCTTTTCCGGCCGTGCTTGCCGCCCATCATGTTGAATTGGCGCCGCCCTCTGGCACCGGCGGCGGCGCTTCCTAAATTCTGACGGCGTGCAGCCTGCACGCTTTGGGAGGATGTCCATGACGCCGCAGGAACGCCAGTTGATCGACGACCTGTTCGACAAGCTCGCCAAAGTCGAGGCGACGCCGCGCGATGCCAGCGCCGAGCGCGCCATCACCGAGGCGTCGCAGCGCGCGCCGCACGCCTTGTACGCTTTGGTGCAAACCGTGCTGGTACAGGACGAAGCTCTCAAGCAGGCCGAGGCGCGCATCCGCGAACTAAGTGGCGAAGCCGAAGCGCCGGCCGGCGGCGGCTTCCTCGATTCAATGCGCAACGCGCTGGGCGGTGGCCGCGGTTCCGTGCCGAGCGTGCGCGCCGGCACTCCGGATTCGCGCTGGAATACCGGCGGCGCCTTGGCGCAGGTCCAGCAACCGGCGGCGCCGTTCAACGCGCCGCAAGCGCAATCTCAACAGCAAGGCGGCGGTGGTTCTTTCCTCGGCACCGCGGCGGCAACCGCCGCCGGCGTCATCGGCGGCTCGATGCTGTTCAATGCGCTGGGCGGCATGTTCGGCGGCCATCACAGCGGCAGCGCGATGGCCGACGTCCCGCGCGATCAGGGATCCGGCAGTCCGTGGGGCGGCAAGGATAACGCCTCGGGCAGCGACCTGTCGCGCGAAGCCGGCGTGAACGATGTCGGCGGCGACCGGCGCGCCGGCCTGTTCGATGACGCCGATCAGTACGACACTGCCGACAACAGCGATTTCGGCGATGACACGGGCGGTGATTTCGACGGCGACGTGTAACCGTCATTCCGGGGCGCGCGCATAACGCGTGAGCCCGGAATCCGGAAACAGCCTCCGGAGATTTGTCGCTGGATTCCGGATCGCTGCCGCGCAGCGTCCGGAATGACGGATCACATCACCTTGACCTTGGCGCCGACCGCGACGCGCTCGTAGAGGTCCTCGACGTCGGCGTTGCGCATGCGAATGCAACCCGACGAGACATTCTGCCCGATGGTCCACGGCTCGTTGGAGCCGTGGATCCGATACAGCGTCGAGCCCAGATAGAGCGCGCGGGCGCCGAGCGGATTGTTCGGTCCGCCCTCCATGTGGCGCGGCAGATAAGGCTGGCGCTCCAGCATTTCCTTCGGCGGCGTCCAGTCCGGCCATTCCTTTTTCGCCGACACCAGATGCGTGCCGGCCCAGGTGAAGCCCGGCCGGCCGACGCCGATGCCGTAACGCAGCGCGCGGCCACCCGGCTGCACCAGATAGAGAAACTTGTTGGGCGTATCGACCACGACTGTGCCCGGCTCTTCCGTGCCGGTGTAGGCGACTTCCTGCTTCTCGTAGATCGGATTGATCGGATAGTCGCGGCGCGCCATCGGCTCGCCCACGATCGGACCGGTATTGGCATAGACCTGTTGCACCGGTGCGGGCTGACCGTAATAGCCCTGCGCCGCTTGCTGCTCGTGCGGCAGCGGCGCATAGCCCTGCATGCGCTCGTTGCGCCCGCCGCCGCCGAAAATCGCCTCGATGAATCCGCCGCCGAGATCGCGCTCCATGCGCTGCGGCTGCGCCGTCACCACCATCGGCGGCGGCGCCTGCATCTGCGCGCGCATTGCGGCGCGGCCTTGCGCCGGAGGCGCGTAATACTGCGGCTGCGGCTGAGCGTAATATTGCGGCTGGGGCTGGGCATAATACTGCGCATGCGCCGGCATCGCGCACAGGACAAATGCCGTCAGCCCAAAGATCGTCGAACGATGCCGCATCACGCCACTCACACAACAAACAAGCGCCGAGCGCTCACCACACGTCACTCAAGCATCGAATGGTAAATCCGGCCATGCGCGGCCTTGTCGCGCGGCGAAATCGTCGCGCCAAAGTTTATATTGGGTAAAATGCGAGCGGATTTGGTTAACCGCCGGTTTCCGGAATCCGCGGCGTTTTTTGCTAATTCTCGCGTTGCAACGCGGCGTTAATTCACCATGCGCTAAAGCCTTGGACGACAGGCGAGGCCCGGAATACTTGCAACGCAAGGTGTTCAAGATCGAAGCGATGCTCGCGCCGCGGCGGCAGCCCGGCGGCAGCCTTGCCATGCGCGCGCCGTCGTCCCAGCCGGCCCCGTCGACCAGCGACAATGCCGAGGCGCTGATCGGACTCCAGGCCGAACTCGCCTACGTCCACGAATCGATCGCGCGCAACAAGCGTGAACTCACCGCGCTGATCGGCGACGACAAGGAGCGCCGCCTGGTCCGCGCCGGCGCCGAACTCGGTGCCGCCATCGCGGCAATGCGCGGCGCCACCGATACGATCCTCGGCACCGCCGAAGCCGCCGACGACAGCGCGCGCACGCTCGCCGCCAGCCTCACCGACGAATTCAAGCGCGGCCTTGCGCAGGACATCCAGGAGCAGATCGTCAAGATCTACGAGGCTTGCAATTTTCAGGACATCGCCGGACAGCACATCGGCAAGGTGATCGGAATGCTGGCGTCGGTTGAAAGCCAGCTCGAGACCATTCTGGCGCGCTGCGACGGCGTTCATGCCGTCACGGAACCGCAGGAAGTGCCGGTCAAAGGCAACAGCCTTCTCAACGGTCCGAAGTTGTCGGGCGATGCCGGCCACGCCACCCAGAGCGACATCGACCGGTTGTTCGCCTAGGACGCAGGCCGCCTGATCACATAGAAGCAGACAAGCGCAATCGCGCCGAAGGCGCAGGCCAGCGCCAGCGCCGCCCTGTCGGAAAAGCCATCGATCACCGCGGCCATGAGAAGCGGCGCGACCGCCTGCACCAGAAGAAACGGAAAGGCGAGCCGCCCCATCAGCCGGCCGTAGCCGGAGGCCCCGAACAGAGCGAGCGGCACCGCGCCGCGCGCGATGGTGATAAGCCCGTTCGCGCCGCCGAAGATGATGGCAAAGGCCGCCGCCGCCGGCGGCGCGATCCCGAGCACGGCGATCATGATGAAGCCGGTCAGCAAGGTTGTGAGCGCGATGCGCGCGATCCACAAAGGATGCAGGTTGCGGCCGAAGGAAAACTCGATGATGCGCGCACCGACCTGCGCCGGGCCGAACAGCGCGCCGATCCACACCACCGTGTCGCCGTCGATGCCGGAGCGCGCGAAGATCGCCAGCAGGTGCGCGGCCAGCGCCGACGGCACGAAAGCGTATACGGCAAAACCACCGGCAACGAGGATAAACGGCCAGCCGCGCGCCGGCAGCACCCGGTCGGGCACCTTGATGCCGTCGGCCGGCGGCGCCTCGACCGCGAAACGGTGGCGCGGCAGCAGGAACGCATGCAGCGGCGCCGCGATGACGACGAGCAGGACGGCGTAGATAAGATAGGCGCCGCGCCAGCCGAGGGCCTCGGACAGGAAATGCGTCGCCGGCCAGCCGACGGTCGAGGCAAAACCGCCGGCCAAGGTCAGCGCCGTGATCGGCCGCCGCGCCGCCGCGCCGAAGATACGGCCGAGCGTGCCGAAGGCGGCGTCATAGAGGCTCGCCGACAGCGCGACGCCAAGCAGGGTCCACACCGCAATATAGGCGACGCGATGCTCGGCGATGGTGATCAGGACGAGCCCGAGCGCGCCGAGCAGCGAGCCGGCCGTCATCACCACGTGCCCGCCGTAATGATCGATCGCGCGCCCGACATAGGGCGCTGACAAACCCGCGGCCAGCAGCGCGACGGAAAAGCCGCCCATGGCGAACGATATCGACCAGCCGTGCTCGCGCGCGATCATCGGCACGATCAGCACCGGCGTGTAGTAAATGCCGCCCCACGCCAGAATCTGCGTGACGCCGAGAACCGGAACCGCGCGCCAGGGGCCGGAGAGGAAGCTGCGGAGGGAAGTCATCGATGGTGCCACTCTTCACCTCTCCCATAGGGAGAGGTCGGATCGTCATAGCGCGTTTGCGACGCGCTATGACGATCCGGGTGAGAGGTTATAGCCTATCGATGATCAGGAACCCCTTCACCCCAACCCTCTCCCCACATAGTTCGCCGTACGGCGAACGTTCGTTCGCCTATGGAGAGGGAGCACGCCGGAGTTCGGCGCTCATTCTTGCTCAGCGCGCCGGCGGCTTCGGCTTCGCGGCGGGCTTGCGCGGCTTGGCCGGCGGCTTCTTGGAGCCTTCGGCGCCGCAGCGCACATAGATCATGTTGCCGTAACGGCCCTGCACTTCCGGGTCCATCCAGCGCAGGATCAGGACGCGGCCATCGAACTGCACCACCTCGCGGTCCTGCTGGCTGGCCGGCGGATCTTCGGCCGGGCCGATATAGGTCTTGCCCCCCGGCGCGCCCTTGAGGCGCAGCTCGGTCGGGGTCGACTGATCGGCCAGATGCATCATCACGCCGCCGGTCGGGCCAAGGCCGATGACATAAGGCTGGCGACACTGGCCGGCGGCATTGGTTTCGGTGCGGACGCGATCTTCCTCGCGGTGATAGGCGGCCAGGCCCCAATTGCCGACGATGTCCTGGGGCGGGAAAGCCGGCGGCAAGGTCGGGATCACGGGCGGCGGCGGCGGCTCCGGCGGCCCGCTCGGCGTGGTCGAACAGCCTGCGATGCCAAGGCCCACGGCAAGAACCAGAACGGTCCGCAGGCGGGCGCCGGGCAGACCTAGGCGGTTAAACAGGCTCATCGGGACTCCTGGAAGCGCTATGGATTGAGATTGCTGGGCATCGACTGGCAGTGCAAGCGAAAGCCTAACGCTCGGTACCCGCCACTTGTGCCCGGAATGCGGCCACATTCATGAACGGCTGCAGCTTGACACCCAACCGTTAAGGCAATATCTCCGCTGGCGCGATTGGCACTCTCTATCGAAGAGTGCTAAGGGTTTCTGTTCCCTGCATTTTCTGTCCTGGCGCCAATGCTTCCGGCGCCAGAAGCCCGGGCTCAGCCCATTCGTCCGTCGCGACTCCGTCCACGAAGAAGCCCAAGGAAAGTTCCCATGGCCAAAACCAAGTTCCGTCCCCTGCACGACCGCGTCGTCGTGCGCCGCATCACCGCCTCCGAGAAGACCAAGGGCGGCATCATCATCCCCGACACCGCGCAGGAAAAGCCGTCGGAAGGCGAAGTGATCGCCGTCGGCCCGGGCGGCCGCGACGAAACCGGCAAGCTGATCCCGCTCGACATCAAGGCCGGCGACCGCGTCCTGTTCGGCAAGTGGTCGGGCACCGAAGTGAAGATCGACGGTGAAGATCTCCTCATCATGAAGGAGAGCGACATCATGGGCGTCGTCGCCTAAGCGCCCGCCAGCACCAATCATCCGGAGTAAACTCACATGGCTGCCAAAGACGTCAAATTTTCCGGCGACGCGCGCGACCGCATGCTGCGCGGCGTCGACATCCTCGCCAACGCCGTGAAGGTCACGCTCGGTCCGAAGGGCCGCAACGTCGTGATCGACAAGTCGTTCGGCGCTCCCCGCATCACCAAGGACGGCGTCACCGTCGCCAAGGAGATCGAGCTCGAGGACAAGTTCGAGAACATGGGCGCGCAGATGCTGCGCGAGGTCGCCTCGAAGACCAACGATCTCGCCGGCGACGGCACCACCACCGCCACCGTGCTCGCCCAGGCGATCGTGCGCGAAGGCGCCAAGTCCGTTGCCGCCGGCATGAACCCGATGGACCTCAAGCGCGGCATCGACATCGCGACCGCCGCGGTCATCAAGGACATCGAAAAGCGCGCCAAGAAGGTTTCGTCCTCGGCCGAAGTCGCCCAGGTCGGCACCATTTCCTCGAACGGCGACGTTCAGATCGGCAAGATGATCGCCCAGGCGATGCAGAAGGTCGGCAACGAAGGCGTCATCACCGTTGAAGAAGCCAAGGCGATGGAGACCGAGGTCGAAATCGTCGAAGGCATGCAGTTCGACCGCGGCTACATCTCGCCCTACTTCGTCACCAACGCCGAGAAGATGATCGCCGAGCTCGAGGACGCCTATATCCTCCTGCACGAAAAGAAGCTCTCGGGCCTCCAGGCGATGCTGCCCGTGCTCGAAGCCGTGGTGCAGTCGGGCAAGCCGCTCATCATCATCGCCGAAGACGTCGAAGGCGAAGCCATCGCCACGCTCGTCGTCAACAAGCTGCGCGGCGGCCTCAAGGTCGCGGCCGTGAAAGCGCCGGGCTTCGGCGATCGCCGCAAGGCGATGCTGGAAGATATCGCCATTCTCACCGGCGGCCAGCTCATCTCGGAAGATCTCGGCATCAAGCTCGAGAACGTCACCGTGAACATGCTCGGCCGCGCCAAGAAGGTCGTGATCGAGAAGGAAAAGACCACGATCGTCAACGGCACCGGCAAGAAAGCCGATATCGAAGCGCGCGTGCAGCAGATTAAGGCGCAGATCGAGGAAACCACCTCTGACTACGACAAGGAGAAGCTGCAGGAGCGTCTGGCCAAGCTCGCGGGCGGCGTGGCCGTGATCAAGGTCGGCGGCGCGACCGAGATCGAGGTCAAGGAGAAGAAGGACCGCGTCGAGGACGCCCTCAACGCCACGCGCGCTGCCGTTCAGGAAGGCATCGTGCCGGGCGGCGGCACCGCGCTGCTGCGCGCCAAGAAGGCCGTCGGCAAGCTGTCGAACGACAACCCGGACGTTCAGGCCGGCATCAACATCGTCCTCAAGGCCCTCGAAGCGCCGATCCGCCAGATCGCGGAAAACGCCGGCGTCGAAGGCTCGATCGTGGTCGGCAAGATCACCGACGAGAAGTCGGAGACCTTCGGCTTCGATGCGCAGAACGAAGAGTATGTCGACATGATCGCCAAGGGCATCGTCGATCCGGCCAAGGTCGTGCGCACCGCGCTGCAGGACGCCGCTTCCGTGGCCGGCCTGCTGGTGACCACGGAAGCCATGGTCGCCGAATTGCCGAAGGAAGCCGGTCCGGCCATGCCGCCGGGCGGCGGCATGGGTGGGATGGGCGGCATGATGTGACGCGGTAGCGTCATCCCGGACGCGATGCAGCACGAAGTGATGCATCGCAGATCCGGGATCGTTCAACATCAAATAAGAAAGGCCCGGCAGCAGCGATGCCGGGCCTTTTTGTTTGTGCCGCCAGGGCGGCGAAGCCCTCAGTGGCTCGACAAGCGGAAGCGCAGCGGCACGCCGCCGGGTCCGCTCAGCGAGACGGTGTCACCCTGGCGCTGCCATGCGGACGTCTGCGTCAGTTGTTCGAGCAGTTCGGCGTCGGCCTGGATGCGCTCCGGACTGCATTGCCCGGTGCTCATGTAGAGCGGCAATGTGTCCGGCAGCGGCGCGGTTTGAATCTTGATATCGGCACCATTCACCTCAAACAAGGCCGGTACGGTCTGGCACCACAGGTCGACGGTGGTCCGGCCATCGGCGCCGATGGTGAGCACCGGCACGCGTTTCAGCGGACCGATACGCTGCGCGTCCAGCACCAGAACCTGATCGAAGGGAAATTGCTGAGCCAGAGCGGCACCGGACAACATGCCAGCGAAAAGAGCCAAAGCCGGCAGCAACCGGCGCAAGATCAGGCGCATGAAAATCATGTCGTCTCCGAACTAAGCGGCCGCGGGCGCGGCACGGAGGAAAAACACGCAAGCGGCTGACATGAAGCCTCGGCGCGGTCCGGTCAAGACGTCCTGGCGCCGCATCGTCGCGCCGCCGCCGATGCCCACAGCATGACGAAGTTGTTACGTGGCAGCGGCGCTTTCGCGCTCAAAAACCGCCGTGACGTTATTACAATGGTTTTCCGCAGCCGGGAGCCCGCATTATGGAACAGCGCCATATCGACCAGAAGGTGGTCGATCTTTATGACACTTTCACGCATGGCCTGATCGACCGGCGCACTTTCATGGAGCGGCTGACCCTGATCGCGGGCTCGGCCGCCGCGGCCACCGCGCTGCTGCCGGCTCTGCAGAATAACTATGCCCAGGCCGCGACTGTCGCTGCGGACGATGCCCGGCTGGTGATCGAGAAGGCTGGCTACGACGCCGGCGGCACGCAGATGTCGGGCTATCTGGCACGCCTCAAGGGCGCCGCCAAACGCCCGGCCGTGATCGTCATTCACGAGAACCGCGGCCTCAACCCGCATATCGAGGATGTCACACGCCGCATCGCCCTCGCCGGCTTTCTCGCCTTCGGCGTCGATGCGCTGTCGCCGCTCGGCGGCACGCCCACGGACGAGGACAAGGGCCGCGACATGATCGGCTCGCTCAACACCGCTGAGACGGCGCAGCGCCTCGCAGCCGCCGTGCGGTTTCTGGCGAAGCATGCCGAGTCGACGGGCAAAGTCGGCGCCGTCGGCTTCTGCTGGGGCGGCGGCATGGTGAACCGCATCGCCGTGCTTTCGCCGGAATTACAAGCCGGCGTTGCTTATTACGGCGCCCAACCGCCAGCGGCGGACGCGCCGAAAATTCACGCAGCGCTGCTGCTACACTATGCCGGGCTCGACCAGCGTATCAACGCGGGCATCCCGGCCTACGAGGAAGCCCTGAAGGCCGCCGGCAAAACCTTCACCGTCCACGTCTATCCGGACGTCAACCACGCCTTCAACAACGACAACGGCAACCGCTACGACAAGGCGGCCGCGGATCTGGCGTGGAGCCGCACCATCGCCTTCTTCACCGCGCATCTCGACGCGCCGCCTAAGACTTAACCGGACAGCCGCGACACCAGCCAGTTCGCGGTGCGCAGCAACCGCGCGTCGTCGCCCATGGCGCCGACAAGCTGGACGCCGAGCGGCAACCCGTTTTCGCCCGTGAGCAACGGCAACGTGATCGCCGGCAATCCGGTCAGGCTCCACAGCGAACAGAAGGACGGATCGCCGGTCGCCTGGCCGACCGGCGCGACACCCACCGTCGCCGGCGTAATGATCGCGGTGCAGGCCTGCTCGAACAATTCGCCGAGTGCCTCGCGCATGGCGCGCGCATCCTCCAGCGCGTCCAGATAGGCCGCCGCCGAAACGGCGCGACCGTCCGCCATCAGCGCATTGAATTGCGGACTGATCAGGTCGCCGCCCTCTTCGGCATAACGGCCGAGATTGTGCACCATCTCCACCGCCATGATCGCCTTCTGCGCGTCCCAGCCCGCGGCGTAGCTTTCCGGCAGGTCGTAGGTGAAGCAGTCGCCGCCAAGCTCCGCGGCGAGCGCCTCGAAGGCGTCGCGCGTGTCGGCATCGGCCTTGTCCCAGATCGGCGTGCGCACGAAAGCAAGACGCGGCGCCAGGCCGAGCGGTTCCGCGGCGGTGCTGCGGAAATTCCGTGCGCCGATCGGCCGGGTGTCCGGGTCGCCGGCGTCGTGGCCGGCGATCACGTCCAGTACCAGCGCAATGTCCTCGATCGAGCGCGCCATCGGCCCGATGTGGTCGAGCGAGCGCGACAGCGGCAGCGTGCCGGTGCGCGGCACCAGGCCGTGGCTGCCCTTCATGCCGAATACGCCGCAAAACGCGGCCGGGCGGATGATCGAGCCGTTGGTCTGGGTGCCGAGCGCCGCGGGCACCATGCCGGCCGCCACCGCGGCGGCCGAGCCGGAGGACGAGCCGCCGGGCGTACGCGTCAAGTCGTGCGGATTGCGGGTCTTGCCGGGATGAAAATAGGCCATCTCGGTGGTCACGGTCTTGCCGAGGATGACGGCGCCCGCCGCGCGCAACCGCGACACCACCGTCGCGTCGTTGCGCGGCCGGCGGCCGGCGAAATAGCGCGAGCCGTATTCGGTCGGATAGTCCGCGGTGTCGATGAGGTCCTTGACCGCCACGGGCACGCCGTTGAGCGGGCCGACCGGCTGGCCGGAAAGCCGCCGGGCGTCGCAATCGCGCGCCTGCGCCAAAGCATGTTCGGCGTCGAGAAAGACGAAGGCGCCCACGGCCTGCTCGGTCTGCGCCATGCGCTCGAGGCAGGCCGTGGTCAGTTCTTCGGACGAAAAAGTGCCGGCGGCGACGCCGGCCGCCGCTTGCGCGGCGGTCAGGGTGGAAAGGTCGGTCATGGGACGTGTCTGGATCCGATCAGTTGCCGTAGAGATACTCCGGCAACCAGGTCGCAATACCGGGCCAGATGTACAGCACCACCATACACAGGATCACGATGGCCATATAGGGCATCATGCCCGCGAATATCTGGTTGATGGTGATGTGCCTGGGGGCCACGCCCTTCAGGTAGAAGGCCGACATGGCCACCGGCGGCGACAGGAACGCCGCCTGCAGGTTCACGAAGACCAGCACTCCCCACAGCACCGGGTCGATGCTGAAATGCTTCAGCAGCGGCAGGAAGATGGGCACGAAGATGATGATGATCTCCGTCCATTCCAGCGGCCAGCCGAGCAAGAAAATGACCGCCTGCGACAGCAGCATGAACTGCGTCGGCGACATGTCGAGCGACAGCACCCACTGCTCCAGCAACGCCTGCCCGCCGAGAATGGCGAAGACGGCCGAGAACAGCGCCGAGCCGACGAACAGCCAGCACACCATCGCGGTGGTCTTGGCCGTCAGGAACACGGCTTCCTTGGTTTTGTCCCAGGTCAGCGTGCGCGCGTGCATCGCCAGCAGGAAGGCGCCCGCCGAGCCGACCGCGGCGGATTCCGTCGCCGTGGTCAGGCCGAACAGGATGGCGCCCAGCACCAGGATGATCAGCAGCGCCATCGGCACCACCGACGACGCCAGCATCTTGATCAGCACAAGGCGCTCCGCGGTCATCCGGCCATAGGTGCGCGCCATCATGATGACGGCGAGGGCGGCCAGAGCGGCGAAGGTGACGTAGAAGCTGGTGGACGGCCCGGCATCGACAGCCGCCGCCGGCGCGGCGGAGGACGAGCCGAGCTGCTCGAGCCCTTCGAATTCCTCCTGCGGGCCGCGCTGCGAATGGATGACGACGTACCACCACAGAACGCCGAGAATGCCGGAGGTCAGGAAGAGCGGCACCAGCGCGATCAGGAAATTCTTGACCACCTCGCGATAGCTGAGCGCGTCCGGCTCGGCGACAGCCGGCGCCTTCGACGGCGAGACCAGCGCCTTGCCGAGACCGGCGAACATGTTGGTCGTGCCGGTCTTGCGGATATTCTCCATCCAGCCCGGGACCGGAATTCGCGTCATCTCCTTGGGCAGGCCCGGCGCCAGCTTCGGATTGATGAGCGCACGCCCGATCACATAGAGGATATACATGAAGGCGAGGAACAGCCCCGGAAACATCGCGGCCGCATAGAGCTTGACCACCGACTGACCGGCCACAGCCGCATAGACGATGATCATGATCGAAGGCGGAATGAGAATGCCCAGCGTGCCGCCGGCCGTGATCACGCCCGCCGCCAGCTTGACGTCGTAGCCGGCACGCAGCATCGGCTGGAAGGCGACGACACCCATCAGCACCACCACGGCGCCGACGAGGCCAGTCGCCATGCCCCAGAACGCGCAGACGACGAGCGTTGCGACGCCAAGAGAGGCCGGGAAGTTGCGGAAGGCGAGTTGCACGGCGTGGAACATCTTGTCCACGAGCGCGCCGCGCTCCATCACGTAACCCATCAGCACGAAGAGCGGGATGGCGATGAGCACGTCGTTGGTCATGGCGCCGTAGGTGCGCTGGACCATGAGGTCGAAGACCCGGTTGTCGAACCAGAACTCCGCCGGGTTGTAGAAGGCGTAGAAGCCGAAGAACACGCCGAGACCCATCAGGGTAAAAGCGGTCGGGAAGCCCATCATGATCGTGATGACGATGAGCCCCAGCATGAGGAGGCCGAGCGCGGGATCGCTCATGTGAGGTCTCCGGTCATGCCGCGCTGGCGCGCAGCCTCGTCGATCTTGTGGGCGCCGCCGATGGCGCGCTGGCGCGTTTCCTCGTCCACGAACTCGCTGTTGGCGAGCTGCGTGCCGATGACATCCATTTCCGCAACGTCCTTGAGGCGGCTCGGCCATTCGCCGGTGCGCAGGCAGATGATGCAGCGCGCGATCTCGGCGAAGCCCTGCGTGATGATCAGCGCGCCGGCGATGGGAATGACGGTCTTGAAGGGATAGATCGGCGGCCCTTCCGCCATGATGCTGGAGTGTTCGCCGATGCGCCATGAAATGGCGGCGAAACGATAGCCGGCATAAAGCAGCGCCGCGATGCCGGGCAGGAAAAACAGGAAGTACAGCACCAGATCGAGCGCGGCCTGCGTTCTCGGCCGCATCGAGCCGTACAGGAAGTCGCCGCGCACATGCGCGTTCTGCGCCAGCGCATAGGCGCCAGCCACCATGAACAACGTGCCGTACAGCATGTTGTTGAAATCGAAAATCCACGCGGTCGGCGCGTTGAAGACGTAACGCTTGAAGACCTCGAGACAGACGACGGCCGCCAGCAGGATGACGAGCCAGGCAACTGCCTTGCCCGCCCATGTGCTGATCGCGTCGATGCCGTGCAATACGCGCTGCGCGTTCATTGATGCCCAGGGATCATGAGGAATATTGATAACAAAGCACCACCCGGGTGTTGGCCCGAATGGTGCTCTGTTGACTATGTGAAGCTAGAGCTTCTTGGCGCCGGCGTTCTGACCGAAGTAGTGGTCGAAGGCCATGCGGCGATTGACGACCGTGTCCTGCTCCCAGCGCGTGGCGCGCTCGGCGAAGGCGATCTGCGACTGGATGATCTCCTTGAAGACCGGGCTCTCGCCTGCCCGCTTCTTGACCACCTCGTCGTAGACCTCGAGTTGCCGCTTGAGGACCGCGTCCGGAGTCTTGAAGAAGCGGACCTTGTCCTTCTCCTGCATCTCCACATAATCCTTGGAGTAGCGGTCGATCGCCTTCCAGGACATGTCCTGGCTGGCCGCTTCCACCGCATTGGCGATGATGGCGCGCATCTTCTCGGGCAGGCCGTCATACTTGCCCTTGTTGAACAGGATTTCGAACTGTTCGGCGTTCTGGTGATAGCTCTGCAGCATGCAGATCTTCGACACATCGGCGAAGCCGAGCACGCGATCCGACGAGGCGTTGTTGAACTCGGCCGCATCGAGCAGGCCGCGATCCATCGCCGCGACGATTTCGCCGCCAGGCAATGCGTTCACCGCCGCACCCAGCGCCGTGAACACGTCAATCGAGATGCCGACCGTGCGGAACTTCACGCCCTTGAGATCGTCCGGCTTGGTGATCGGCTTCTTGAACCAGCCGAGCGGTTGGGTCGGCATCGGGCCGTACAGGAACGAACGGACATTGGCGCCGACGGACGTATACAGCTTGTCGAGCAATTCCTTGCCGCCGCCGTATTTGTGCCAGGCCAGCAGCATGTTGGCGTCCATGGCGAAGCCCGGACCCGAGCCCCACAGCGCCAGCGCCGGGGCCTTGCCGTAGTGATAGACGGCCACGCCATGGCCGCCGTCGAGCGTGCCCGACGAAACCGCGTCGAGAAGCTGGAAGGCCGGCACCACCGCGCCCGCCGGCAGCACTTCGATCTTCAGGTCGCCACCGGTCATGTCGTTGACCTTCTTGGCGAAGTCCTGCGCGTATTCGTGGAAGATATCCTTCGATGGCCAGGTGCTTTGCCAGCGCATGCTGACGGCGCCCTGGGCCTTGACGACGGATGGCGCAGCGACTGCCGCTACGCCAGCAACCGCGGCGCCACCGAGAAACCGGCGACGAGTCGCGGATGTAGACTGACTGGATTGAGCCATTCTGAAACCCTCCCTTGGAGTTGCGTTTCCGTAGTTTTCTTTTTTATTTCAGTAGTATCGTGTCGGGTCTTATCCCTTAGTCTCGATAAGCATCATCAAGACCAGGTACCTCTTGGACTTTATCGTAAGGGTGACGGCCCGCGGACGCAATATTGGGCAGACATGGGATTACCCGCCAAGAGCCGCTTTTCCCTAATCCACATCGGGCGGAGTAATATGTCGCATGTGCGAAAAGCTTCGCGCAGCGCCCGCCCCTGTCCGCCATAGGAGCCCTCCCTTGAGAGGAATCGCCGCAACGCTCGCCACCGTGTGGCGGATCGCCAGCCCGTATTTCAGCTCGGAAGAGCGCTGGTTCGCGCGCCTGCTCCTTGGCGCCATCATTGCCATCGAGCTTGGGATCGTGGCGATCACCGTGCTGATCAATCAGTGGAACGCCCGTTTTTATAATGCGCTGCAGGACAGGAACTGGGACAGCTTTGTCTACGAGCTCGGCTATTTCTGCGTGCTGGCCGCCATCTTCATCGTCGCCGCGGTCTATCAACTCTATCTGAACCAGTGGCTGCAGATCCGGTGGCGGCGCTGGATGACACGGGCCTATCTCGAGCGCTGGCTGGAGGGTTCCAACCACTACCGCATGCAATTGCTCGGCGATGCGGCCGACAACCCCGACCAGCGCATTGCCGAAGACATCCGGATGTTCATCGAGGGGGGCATCCTGCCGCTCGGGCTCGGCCTGCTGAACTCGATCGTCAGCCTCGCCTCGTTCAGCGTCATTCTGTGGACTTTGTCGGCGGCGGCGCCGCTGCACCTGTTCGGGGACGCCTGGAACATCCCGGGCTATCTGTTCTGGGCGGCGCTGATCTATGCCGTCATCGGCACGGCGCTGACGCACTGGATCGGCCGGCCGCTGGTGGCGCTCAATTACCAGCAGCAGCGCTACGAGGCCGATTTCCGCTTCAATCTCGTGCGCGTGCGCGAGAACGCCGAGCAGGTCGCCCTGCTCGAAGGCGAAAAAGCCGAGCGCGACCAGTTGGCCGGCCGTTTCGCACGACTCGCCGACAACTGGATGGCGATCATGTCGCGCACCAAGCGGCTGACCTTCCTGACCGCCGGCTACGGCCAGGTCGCCACCGTGTTTCCGTTCATCGTCACCAGCCCGGCCTATTTCGCCGGCGCGGTGCAACTGGGCGGCTTGATGCAGACAGCGTCCGCCTTCGGCAGCGTTCAGGGCGCGTTATCGTTCTTCGTCGATGCCTATCGGCGGCTCGCCGAATGGAATGCGGTGATCGAGCGCCTCGACGGTTTCGACCGCTCGATCCTCACCGCACGGCAAGTTGCCGTATCGCCGCCGGTCATTGCCGTCGAGCCGGGCGAGCGCGCAGCCGTGGAAATCAAGGATTTGGCGGTGAAGCTCCCGAACGGCGCGCCGCTGGTGAACGCGAGTGATGTCACCATCGCCGCCGGCGACAGAGTGCTGGTCACTGGACCGTCCGGCTCTGGAAAATCGACTTTGTTCCGGGCCCTGGCCGGCATCTGGCCGTTCGGCTCCGGCGTGATCCGCGTGCCGAAGGGCGCCAAATTAATGATCCTGCCGCAGCGGCCTTACTTTCCGATTGCGTCCCTGACCGACGCGGTCGCCTATCCGGCCGAGCCCGGCACTTACCATGCCGCCGATATCGCCGAACTCATCGCCGCGGCAGGACTGCCCGCGCTGACGCGGCGGCTGGAGGAGGAAGCCCATTGGAATCGCATGCTGTCGCTGGGCGAACAGCAGCGGCTTGGGATTGCGCGGGCGTTGCTGCTCAAGCCGGATTACCTGTTCCTCGATGAAGCCACCGCGTCGCTCGACGAGGCCGCGGAAGCGGCAGTCTATCGGCTGCTGGCGGAGCGGCTGCCCGACACGACGATCGTCTCGATCGGTCACCGCTCGACGCTGACGGCCTTCCACAGCCGCCGCCTGGCCGTCGAACGCGAGACCGGCGGCGCCCGCTTGAGCGAGCAGATGGGCGCGAGCTGATGGGGCCGGCTTCATCCGGCCAATAAAAAAGCGGCGGTCCTTTCGGACCGCCGCTTCGTCAAGACCGATAAGGCCGGTCGGTTTCGGCTTACTTGAGCGCCGAGAGCGAGGTGTCGAACTTGAGCGACACAATGAAGGTGTCGTTGCACCAGTTGCTGGACGAATTGCCCGGGGCCACCAGCAGGAAGGCATTGCACTTCTGCTTGCTCTGGTCCGTGCCATGGTAGCGTAGATCGAGGGTCAGCGCCTTGTAAGTGAAGGCAAGACCGGCGTTCCAGTAGCTGTAGCTCGGGTTGATGAAACCGGCCGCCACGAAGCCGGTGTCCTTGATCCACCAGTGGCCGAGTTCGCCGCTGACATACGAGCCGATGCCGTTGAAGGACCACGGGGTGACCCACTTGCCGGTCAACGAGCCGTAGGTCGCGCCGGCCTTCTGGCCGCCGGTCGCGGCGAAGGACTTGCTGTAGTGCAGCAGGTCGGGCGTGTAGAAGACGTTGGCGCCAATCGACAGGTCCGGTGTGATCGCATAGCTGAACTTGCCGTAGAATTCGTAGAAGTCACTGTCGTCGGTCGCGCCGTTGAAGGTTTCCTTCGGGTAATAGTAGTAGATGAACCCGAGATCGACCGAGAGAGCGCCGAAGGTGTTCCGCCAGCCACCGTACAAATCGACTTCCGCCGACGGGTTGGTGAAGCCGTAGGCCGCGGTGCTCGGCCAGTCGATACCCAGGGCGCCGATGCCGACGTAGAGCACGCCGAAGCTGGTGGTGAGCTGCGGCTCGAAGTAGGCGCCGCCCGAGAAGCCGCGGTTCGACTGCGAGATACCGCGGAAATTATAGTCGCTCATCACAACGCCGCCGAAGGCGATATCGAAGATGCTCGGCGCCGGAGCCGCGGCAACCTTCGCGGCCTTGACCGGCATATCCGCGGCAAACGCGGGCGCGGCGGATAAAGCAACCGCGGCGACTGCTGACAAAACAAATTTCTTCATAGACCTGCCCCTTCACTTTCCTATCGGCTTTTGCCGATGCACCCGCCCGTCCCAGTTGCGTAAGTCCCCTCGCGAAAAAACTCGGCAAGGCTGAACGTCCCTTACGCAACAGGGCGTGCATTACCGACATTTTTCGTCCGGCGACATGCAGATCGGCAAGGTGAAAAGGACAGCAACTGCTGCCTAATTAGGCGTTTGACGCTTCTTTCAAAAGTTTTAAAGGCGGTGTTGCGGGGATGTCACAATACAAATAACCAGCTTGGCACTGCGTTTTAGCTTCGTCTGCCGGATGTTTAATAATGCATTGACCGAAGCCAAAGGGCCGGCGCGCCAAGCAGATTGATACCGCTCTCAGCCTTGCCCGGCATAAATGCCGCATAACGAAACGGCCCGCCTTGGCAGGCGGGCCGGAGTCGAGTGCGTAGTTCGGACGAGATAACCGAGCGTCGGCCGGTGATTCGCGCCGGCCGGCAAGGTCCGTCGCGGTATCAGACAGCCGCTTTCTTGCGGTTGGCGGCCAGTCTTTCGTCCACCAGTGCAACCTGGGCGTCGATGGCCGGATGGCTCAGGCCCTTCTGTTTGGCGATGAGCTGCACCAGCTTGTCGGCGCGTTCGATGCTGGGGGCGCCATTATTGAGGGCGCGGGCGGCCGAGGCCGGACGCGACAGCGACTGCGCCGCAGCGGCGTACTTCTCGAACGGCACGAGGTCGCTCGGCGAGGCGCCGAGCTTGACGCAAAGGTCGAAGACGAAGTTGTACACCGATTTCGATTCCTCGATGTCGGTCCACACCGCTTCCTGCGCCGTCCGCATGCCGTCCTTGGTGATACAGCGGTAGTTGCCGGCCAGCAGCATCGCCCACTTCGCGAGCGGCACCCAGATCGAGTCGTAGGCCTTCAGCTTCACCGGCAATTCGATCTTGCCTTCCGGCGCGTCGAAGCGGGCGGCGTCGACGTCCTTCTCGAGGTTGCGGATGATCTGCGTATCCTTGTCGTCCTCGAAACGCGCGCATTTGAAGTTGGTCGGCAGCGTGACCAGGAGCTCGTTGGCCTTGCCGTCCGGCGGACGGATCGCCTGAGGGTCGGGGCTGTTGAGCGTGATCTTCTTCGGATCGACCGAATCCCAGACGCGCGGATCGGTATAGGCCGCTTCCAGCGCCGCATAATCGAGGCCGGGGATGCGCTTGATATAGGGCAGCGGCGGCATGTTCATGATCGACATGCACGGCACACGCGACTTGCCCACCGCGTCGAGCAACTGGCGCACGCCGTCGGAGCGATACTGCGGCTCCTGCATGCACAGCCCGACCAGATCGTATTTGGAAGGATCGACGCCGGCCGCACCGCCCGCCGTCACCTTGCCCGGCAGTTTGCGCGATTCGAGCAGCACCGGATCCTTGCGGCCGCGCACGGGCAGCGTCACCCTGAAGCCTTCGGCGTTGATCAGGTCGGCTTCCGCCGGCAGACAGACCAGATGGATGGAATGTCCGCCGAACAGCAGCTTGGAGGCCAGCAACGACCCGTAGGACGCGCCCATGAGAAGAATGTTGTATGGCATGGTTGAAGGCTCCCTCGCTCGTTTTTAGCGGCTTTTGTGAATGTGCCTCCGTCCGGACCTGAAGCGGCGGCTCGGCGAGGCCAATGAACGGGAATGCTAGGCGTCCCGGCGCGGCGATGCAATCGCCGGAGGCAGGCCTGGCTCATCCTGCTGTAGCCGGAATACGGCGATGCTGTCGAGGTGGCCGATGCGGTGTTCCGGCGGCACATGCCGCACGCTCATCGGGTCGGCGCGGCCTTCGAGCAGCGCGCGATAGTTCCTCATCCAGTACGTCGTTTCCGGATGAGGATCGGCGTGCCCGCCGCTGCGTTCGCTCTACGGCTCGCAAAGGATAGCCAGCGCCAGGTGACGCGGACGATCTCGTCGAGGCTGGCGGCGATCGCTTCCGGCCCGACACAAACCAGCGTGACGCTGGTCAGCGCGATATCGACGCTGTTATCCGCGAAGGACAAAGGCGTCGGCTGACGCAAGCGCAAGCTCGGCGGCGGGCCGAGGACGCGCTTGATGACCGCTTTGAGGGACATGGGCCGCCCCGGGCAAACGCCTGCACAAACGGAACGGGCGGCTGCGCGCACAGGTCGCTCAGCCGCCCGGATCGAAAAGCCGTGCTTCTTACTGGCCGTCGCCCATGCCAATCGGCGCCGCAGCCGGTGCCGGGCTGGGAGCCGGAGCCGCGGCCGGAGCGGCCTTCGGCGCCGCCTTGCGCTTGGCTGGCTTCCTGGCGGTGGCGGCCTTCTTGGCCTTCTTTGCGGCTTTCTTGACCGACTTCTTCTTCGCGGCGACGGTTTTTTTCGCCTTCTTCGCCGTCTTTGCCTTCTTCGTTTTCTTGACGGCTTTCTTCGCCGCCTTCTTACGCTTCTTCGCCATGATCGACCTCCGGTCGGTGTTCGAACGATTCGGGATTGAACGATTCGAGTGAGCAAGCCGCGGCCTGACGCCATCGGCCCTTACGCAAAGCTCGTACAAGTGACTGCCTTCCGCCCGGCGCATCGGCCCGGCTTGCGCCCGGCTTTATTTCGCGCCTCGCGAACCGCCGACCCTCCGGCGCTCACGCCGCCGGGTTGAGACCCTCGAGGCGGACGAGCGGCTCCGGCATCGGCCCGCCGGTCGCCCAGTCGATCAGTTCGACCGTGTGGACCACCGGTATCGCCGTTCCGGATGCGATCTGAGTCATACAGCCGATATTGCCGGCTGCGATCACATCCGGCTGGAGCTTTTCGATGTTACCGACCTTGCGGTCCCGCAGCTTCGCCGCGATCGCGGGCTGGAGAATGTTGTAGGTGCCCGCCGAGCCGCAACACAAATGCCCCTCGGCGATATCTTTGACGACAAAGCCCAACTTGGAAAGCAATTCTTTCGGCGCATGCACTATCTTCTGGCTGTGCTGCAACGAACAGGCCGCATGATAGGCGACGTTGAGCGGCTGAGCACCCGTAACAGACAACTCAAGCGTGGCCAGATATTCGGTGACATCCCGGGCCAGGGCCGAGACGCGGGCGGCCTTGCCGGCATAGGCCGGATCGTTCCTGAACATGTGGCCGTAGTCCTTGATCGTGGTGCCGCAACCGGACACGGTGACCAGGATCGCGTCCAGCGGCTCTCGTTCGATCTCCGCGGTCCAGGCATCGATCGCGCCCCTGGCCTGCGCGAAAGCCTGCTCCTCCCGCCCCATGTGATGGGTCAGCGAGCCGCAACAGCCCTCCTCCTCGGCGATCACCACCTCGACGCCGTGGCGGTTGAGCAGGCGGATGGTCGCCTCGTTGGTCGAAGGCCGCAGTACCGGACCGACGCAGCCGCCAAGCAGCGCCACCCGGCCGCGGCGTTCACCCGCCGCGGGATGAACCGCGCGGCCGCGGTCGGCGACCAGCGCCGGAATGCTGGCCGGGGTCAGCCGCAACATGGCTGCAACCCGCGCCATGCCGACTGCGGCCAAAATCGGCGCAAAAGGACGCGCCAGCCATCCACCAACCGCGGCGAGACGGAACAGCGACCGGTTGGTCAGCACATGCGCCAGCATGGCCCGGATCGCCCGGTCGTGCAGCGGGCGCTTGTAGGTCTTCTCGATGTGATCCCGGGCATGATCGACCAGGTGCATGTAATGCACGCCGGACGGACAGGTGGTCATGCAGGACAGGCAGGACAGGCAGCGGTCGATGTGCTTGACCACCTCGCGCGTGGCGGGCCGGTCGTTCTCCAGCATGTCCTTGATCAGGTAAATCCGCCCACGCGGGCTGTCCAGTTCGTCGCCGAGCAGCACATAGGTCGGGCAGGTCGCAGTGCAGAAGCCGCAATGCACGCAGGCGCGCAGGATCTTGTCCGCTTCGGCGGTCTGCGGATCGGCAAGCTGGGCCAGCGAAAAGTTGGTTTGCATAATTCTTCTTACACCCCTGCCCATATGCGGCCGGGATTGAACACGCCCTTGGGATCGAAGCTGTCCTTCACGCGCCGGTTCAAGGCTGCAAGACCAGGCTCCTGCGGCTGGAACACATCGACCGACGCCCGCAGCGAGGCCGGCGCCCGGATCAGCGTGGCATGACCACCGATCTCGGCGACGGCGCGCCGGATCGAGCCGGCATCGGCTTCATTCTCGAACGGCATCGCAACCCAGACAAGACCGCCGCCCCAGTCGTAGAACATCTGCGCCGCCGGGGTGATGAGGTCGACCAGTTTGTGCGCCTGCGCCGGCGCGGTGGAAATCCGCCAGAGCGGCCGGGCGCGGGCCGCCTCCGTGGCGAAGGGAGAGACCTCGCGCACCGACCGCCACAATGCCTTTGAATTCGCCTCATCCAGAGCCACCGCGCTGCCGAATGGCTGCATGAGCTTGAGCAGCATACCGGTACGGTGCGCCACCGACGGTGCCACGCCCTCGAGCCGCAGCACGGTCGCCGCTTCCGGTTTCGGCAACCCGTCGAAATAGGAGGCGACATGGTCGGGCAGATGCGCAGCTGCCGAGACGTCGCAGGACGAGCCCAGCGCTGCCGCCATCGCTGCGCAGGCCTGCGCGTCGGCAAGGCCCTCGACCACAACGGTCGCCTGTGTCTCGGGCTTCGGCAGCACCTTGACGGTGACCTCAGTCATCGCCGCCAGAGTGCCCCACGAGCCGGCCAGCACCTTGCACAGGTCGTAGCCGGTAACGTTCTTCACCACCCGGCCGCCAGTCTTCACGGTCTCGCCGCGCCCGGTCACGACCGTCGCACCGAGGAAGTGATCGCGCGCGGCGCCGGCCTTGATGCGGCGCGAGCCCGCGAGATTGACCGCCAGCGTGCCGCCGATGGTTCCGTGCCCCGCCTCCTGGCCGAGCAGCGGCCCGTAATCCATCGGTTCAAAATCAAGCTGCTGATTGTTGTCGTCCAGGACCTTCTCGATCTCCGCCAGGGGCGTGCCGGCGCGCACAGACAGGATCAGTTCATCCGGCTCATAGAGAAGGATTCCGGAAAGGGCCGACAGATCGAGCGTCATTTCGGTCTGGCTTGGCCGGCCAAGCGCCCGCTTGCTGCCGGTGCCGACGACCTCGTACGCCTTCTCGCTGCCGAGCGCCCATTGCACGGCTTCTTCGACCTGGGCGGTGTCGGCGGGTTTCAATACATCGGTCACGAAAAAGGCTCGGCAAACGGGGGACGGCGTGAATCAAAACCGCGGCAGATCCGGGAACGGTACCTGTCCGCCCGAGATATGCATACGCCCGAGTTCGGCGCAGCGGTGCAGTTGCGGAAACACCTTGCCCGGATTGAGCAGCCCCTTGGCGTCGAAGGCGCATTTGAGGCGCTGCTGCGCATTGAGATCGATCTCGGAGAACATTGCCGGCATCAGGTCGCGCTTTTCGACGCCCACGCCATGCTCGCCGGTCAGCACGCCGCCGACCTCGACACACAGCCGCAGAATGTCGGCGCCGAACTCCTCGGCGCGGTCGAGTTCGCCCGGCTTGTTGGAGTCGTACAGGATCAGCGGATGCAGGTTGCCGTCGCCGGCGTGAAACACATTGGCGACGCCGAGTTGATATTTTTCCGACAGCTCCTTCATACGCGCCAGCACCAAAGGCAGCTTCGCGCGCGGAATGGTGCCGTCCATGCAGTAATAATCCGGCGAAATACGGCCGGCCGCGGGGAACGCCGCCTTGCGGCCGGCCCAGAACAACAGACGCTGCGCCTCCGACTGCGACGCCTGACACGACACCGCGCCGCAATCCTTGGCGATGCTTTCCACGCGCGCGATCAGATGATCGACTTCCGCCGCCGGACCGTCGAGCTCGACGATCAGCAGCGCCTCGACATCCAGCGGATAACCGGCATGGACGAACTCCTCAACCGCATGGATCGCCGGACGGTCCATCATCTCCATGCCGCCCGGGATGATGCCCGCGGCAATGATCTTCGAGACGCAGGCGCCGCCCTGCTCCGAGGTTGGGAAGCCGATCAGCACCGCGCGCGCGGTTTCCGGCTTCTTGAGGATGCGTACCGTCACTTCGGTGACGACGCCGAGCAATCCTTCAGAGCCGACGACAAGACCGAGCAAGTCGTAGCCTTCCGAGTCGAGATGCTTGCCGCCGAGCCGCACGACCTCGCCGGTCATCAGCACGATCTCGCAGCCCAGCACATTGTTGGTGGTCATGCCGTATTTCAGGCAATGGACGCCGCCGGAATTTTCCGCGACATTGCCGCCGATGGTGCAGGCGATCTGCGACGACGGGTCGGGTGCATAATAGAAGCCGGCATGAGCAACCGCATTCGACACCGCGAGATTGGTGACGCCGGGCTCGACCACGGCAATCCGGTTGTCGAAATCGATCTCGCGGATCCGGTTGAACTTGGCCATGCCGAGCAGCACACCGTCCGCCAGCGGCAGAGCGCCGCCCGAAAGCGAGGTCCCGGCGCCGCGCGGCACCACCTTGATGCTTTCGGCGTGGCAATACCTCAGGATTTCGGCAACCTGCTGCGTCGTTTCCGGCAGCACCACCACCATCGGCAACTGGCGATAGGCGGTCAGCCCGTCCGACTCGAACGGCTTCATCTCGCGTTCGCGGTCGATCACGCCCTCGCCGGGTACGATCGTGCGGAGCGCCTTGACGATCTCTGCGCGGCGGCCAAGAACCGCTTGGTCCGCTTCGGGCATTTTGACCGACATCAATAATTCTCCCGGGCCGCGTTATATCCCGGCCGTCTGTGTCTGCGACGATACCAGCCATTCGGACAGGTTGACACCGTCGGCGGGTGAAAGCATTTCGATATCGGAATATAAGTGGTTCAGGGGCCGGTGTCCCTGCCCGACAAAAGGAAACATGCGATGACAAAGACCTTGTTCCGGAGTGCGCTCTGCGGGGCCGCGTTGCTTGCTTTCGCGACGCACAATGTCGCGGCCCAGGATCTCGCGGCTGGCGAAAACTCGTTCAAGAAATGCCTGGCCTGCCACGCCGTCGGCGAGGACGCCAAAAACAAGGTTGGACCCATCCTCAATGGTCTGGATGGCCGTCATTCCGGATCGGTGGCAGGCTATACTTATAGCGACGCCAACAAGAATTCGGGCATTACCTGGAACGAGGCCGAGTTCCTCGACTACATCAAGGACCCGCGCGCCAAGATCAAGGGCACCAAGATGATCTTCCCGGGCATCAAGAACGAGACCGAGGCCAAGAACCTCTGGGCCTACCTCGCGCAGTTCGACGCCAGCGGCAAGAAGAAGTAGCCGCCGCGGCTCGATATCGGTCGCAGGCGCGGCGCCTTTGACCTCGGTCAAGGTCGCCGCGCACTGGTGGTATCACTATTATAGTAGTGGGGCATCCCAAGCCCCCAAGGGAGTGGCCATTATGATCAAGGATATCGTTGTCAATCTCGGTCTCGGCGCGAAGGATCCCGCCGGCGACTACGCCGTCGCACTCGGTGAAGCTTTGGAAGCGCATGTGGCAGGCATCGCCTTTGCCTATGAGCCGGTCATCCCGGGTGCGGTGATGGGCGGCATTCCGCCGGAATTCATCGAAGCGCAGCGCACCGAAGCCGACAAGAAGGCCAAGGACGCGATCGTCCGGTTCGAGGCCGCCGCTAAGCGCGCCGGCCTGTCCGCTGAATCGCGCGTCATTTCCGCCAGCATGTCGAGCGCCGCGGATCAGTTCGCCCGGATCGGTCGCCGCTTCGACCTCGTCGTTGTCGGCCAGGCCGACCCAGACGAAGGCATCCAGGACGAGGTCGTCGACGAGACGGCGCTGTTCGAGTCCGGCCGGCCGGTGGTTTTCGTACCGTTCGTGCAGAAGGGCGGCGTGAAGCTCGACCGCGTTATGGTGTGCTGGGACGGCGGCCGCGCCGCCACGCGCGCCATCGCCGACAGCCTGCCCTTGCTCAGAAAGGCCAAGCAGGTCGAGATCGTCATGATCGCGAGCAAGTCGGCCAAGGGCGACGAGGTTGCCGGCGCCGACCTCGGCCAACATCTGGCGCGGCACGGCCTCAAGGTGGACGTCAAGCGCATCACCTCGCCGGACATCGACGTCGCGTCCACCATTCTGTCCTACGCCGCGGATTCCAGCGCCGACATGATCGTGATGGGCGGCTATGGCCATTCGCGCCTGCGCGAATTCATCCTCGGCGGCGCCACGCGCGGCATTCTCGAGAGCATGACGGTGCCGGTCCTGATGTCGCACTAGCGGCTGTTCCGGGAGCGGCGCGGCGCCGCTCCCGGATGACGGAGGAGCGGAAGTGCTTTCAGAACACGTCAGGCTGCTCAATGGCGACCCGGTCTTCATCCGCCCGCTCACGCCCGACGACGCCGCGCTCTATCCGGATTTTCTATCCAAGGTGACCAGCTTCGATCTGCGGCTGCGCTTCTTCTCGGTGATCCGCGAACTCACGCCCGAGATGATCGATAAACTCGTCCATTATGACCCGAACAGCGCCATGGCTTTCGTCGCGCTCGACGCCGACGGCAAATTGCTCGGCGTCGTCCGTCTGCACGACGACGACAAACATGAGACCGGCGAGTTCGCCATTCTGCTGCGCTCACACCTCAAGGGCCGTGGCCTCGGCTGGCTGATGATGAAGCACATGATCGCCTATGCGAAGGAACATGGCCTGAAGACGGTAAGCGGCCAGGTGCTGGCGGAAAATACCACCATGCTGCAGATGTGCGGCGAACTCGGCTTCCACAGCCGCCACGACCCCGACGATCCGGGCACCTACCACGTCGAACTGATGCTCGCCGATGTGCCCGTTGAGGCGGTCGCGTAAAAGCGACCTTAGGTCAGCACCACCTGCGCCACCATGCCGCGGGCGCGCGCGTCGATGACGCCGAGGGCGCGGAGCGAGAACAGGGTCACCGTCTGCACCGCTTCGCGGGCTGCCGCGGCATCGGCATAGCCTGGGGCCTGCGGGCTGAGCAGGCCCTCCATCAGCGCGCCGACGATCGCCAGCGCCGCCAGCCGCGCGTCCTGCTCGGGCAGGAAGCGCAGACCGATGGCAATGTTGATGCGGCGTTCCAGTTCGCCGGCGAGCGACTGGCGGAAGTCCACCCGCATGACGTCCACCTCGGCATCGACCGCCTCGCCGATCACCGCCCAGGCCAACTTGCGCTCCGTGAGCGCCCGCGCCGCGAAGCGGGCGATGCCGGAGGCCAGCGCCGACAGCGGGCCCGGCGCCGCATCGGCCGCGGTCTGCATGGCCTCGAGCTCGCGCCCGGCAACGGCCGCGATCAACTCGGCGACAAGGTCATTCTTGGTCGGGAAATAGCGGTAGACGGTGCCGGCGGCGATGCCGGCACGCCCGGCAACGGCGGACACCTGGACAGCCGCCATGCCGCCTTCCGCCGCCAGGGCGATGGCAGCTTCCAGGATGGCCTTCTCGCGCTCGGCAAGACGGCGGATGACATCATCGGTCCGGCGATAGGGCATTCAACGAGTGAATAGCGATTCACTCGATTGTGACAAGGGCCTGCGCCGCCAGATGCCGGACGGAGCCGCTATTTTCCCGACAACGCCTTTTCGCGGATCGCGCTCATCGACATGCCGGGCGTCAGCGGCTCGGCATCGACTTTGAGGTGGATGATTGACGGCAGGCCGGACTTCTGCGCGGCAGCGAAGGCGGCCGGGAAATCCGCCGTCTTCTCGACACGAATGCCGAAGCCGCCGAACGCCTTGGCATAAGCGACGAAGTCCGGGTTCTTGAGATCAGTGCCAACCACGCGGCCCGGATATTCACGCTCCTGATGCATGCGGATGGTGCCGTAAGTGCCGTTGTCCCACAGGACCACGATCACCGGCCGCTCATACTGAACAGCCGTCATGAAATCCTGGCCGGTCATCAGGAAGTCGCCGTCGCCGGCGACGCAGACAACCGTCCGGTCCGGGTGCAGGGTCTTCATCGCGACCGCCGCCGGGAAACCGTAGCCCATCGAGCCGGAGGTCGGCGCGATCAAGGTGTTGTAGCGGCGGAAGCGGTAATAACGGTTGATCCAGGTGGCGAAATTGCCGGCGCCATTGGTGATGATCGCCTCCGGTCCGAGATTGTCGCGCAGCCACACCATGACCTCGCCGAGATTGACCGGCCCCGGCTGCGGCATCGGCGTCTCGGTCCAGGCCAGGAAATCCGCATGCGCGGTCTCGGCCTCGCCTTTCCAGGCGATGTCGTTCGGCGGCTGCAGGCCCTCGAGCGCGGCGCAGAACGCGGTCGGCGCCGCATTGATCGCCAGCGCCGGATGATAGACGCGGCCGAGTTCTTCCGCACCCGGATGGACGTGCACCAGTTTCATCTGCGGCTCGGGAATGTCGAGCGCCGTATAGCTCTGCGACGACATCTCGCTCATGCGGTCGCCGATCAGCAGCACGAGATCCGCGCCCTTGACGCGCGCCAGCAGCTTCGGATTGGGGCCGATGCCGAAGTCGCCCGCGTAACAAGGGTGCGTCGCGTCGAACAGATGCTGGTAACGGAATGTGGTCGCGACCGGCAGCGCGAAGCGCTCGGCAAAACGCATCATCGCCGCGCTCGCGGCCTCCGACCAGCGCGAGCCGCCGATCAGCGCGATCGGCCTTTTCGCCGCCCACAGCATCTTCTGCAGCCGGCTCATGTCGTTGAGGCCAGGCCAGGTCTCGACCGGCTCGACGGCATTGGCGTTGGGCACCACACAGCGCTCTGTCAGCATGTCTTCCGGCAGCGCCACCACCACCGGCCCGGGCCGGCCATTGCACGCCGTGAAGAAAGCGCGCGCCACGATCTCCGGAATGCGCGCGGGATCGTCGATCTCGGTCGCCCATTTGGCGATGCCGCCGAACACCTGACGGTAGTCGAGTTCCTGGAACGCCTCGCGCTCGCGCATGTCGCGGCCGACCTGCCCGACGAACATGATCATCGGCGCCGAATCCTGCCGCGCGATGTGCACGCCGGCCGAACCGTTGGTCGCCCCCGGCCCGCGCGTGACGAAACAGATACCCGGCCTGCCGGTCGCCTTGCCGACGGCCTCCGCCATCATCGCCGCCGCGCTCTCGTGGCGGCAGATGGTCAGCGAGATCGGCGCGTCATGCAGCGCGTCGAGCGCGGCGAGATAGCTTTCTCCCGGCACGCAGAAAGCGTGCCGCACGCCCTGAACGACGAGCTGATCGATGAGAATTTCGCCACCGGTGCGAGTGCCGTCGTTCGAACGCATGGAGTGAGGCTCCGATTTCATCGCGGCCGCAGAAGGCCGTGTTTTTCCTGGATCGGGCCCTCTATAGACGATCGACGCGGCAATCGCGAGGGGCGGAAAATCCGCGCGAACGCGGCCCCTATACCTTGCGTTTGGGGATCGGCGGCGCGAACGAGACCGGCGTCATCAGGCTGGTCTTCTGCTCGGCGACGTAGCCCGCCTTGGCGCTCTCGGCGAGATAGTTCTTCCAGTCCGGGTCCTGCATCATCCGGGCGCGCTTCTGCTCCCGATCGGCGGCGCTCTCATAGACCCAGATATGCACGATGGAGTTCATCTCGCCGCTTTCGGCATTGGCGTAGCACAATGGCTCACCGAGATGGCGAAGCTGCGCCGGATAGCCAAGCTTCTCGTAGAGCGCGAGATGCGGCGCCATGCAGCCGGGCTTGATCTTGTAGGTACGGACGTCGAGCAGCACGCGAGTCTCCTGGACTTTCTGATTATGACCGCACTCTCCGCAGCCGGCGGGCGCAGGTCAATAGCCACAGGCGCGGCCCTGCCCGTCAGTTGCGATCATTCCGCGGCTTTGGTTTCACTGTCCGTCTTATTTTTTGTCCTCACGGCCCGGTCGGAGCGCTGCTCGGCCGGCTTGCGATAATGCGACAAATTGCTCGCAGTATTGACCAGCGCGAGGTGGGAGAAGGCCTGCGGGAAATTGCCGACCTGCCGCTGCGAACGCGGCTCGTATTGTTCAGCCAGTAGCCCGACGTCGTTGCACAGCGACAGGAGACGTTCGAACAGCGCCTGCGCGTCATCGACGCGGCCCAGCATCAGGTAGGCATCGGCCAGCCAAAAGCTGCAGGCCAGGAACACGCCCTCGCCCGGCGGCAGGCCGTCGTCGGTCTTGGCGGTGTCGTAACGCAGAACCAGTCCATCCCGCAGCAGTTCGCGCTCGATCGCTTCCACGGTGCCGCGAATGCGCGGGTCTTCGGGCGGCAGGAAGCCAAGCTCCGGCAGCAGCAGCAGGCTGGCATCGAGTTCGCGCGAACCGTAATACTGCGTGAAGCTGTTGAGCTCCGCGTTGTAGCCGTTGGCGCATACGTCGTGGTGAATGCGGTCGCGGATGGCGCGCCAGCGGGCAAGCGGCCCGGGAAGGCTATCCAGCTCGGCGCTCTTGATGGCGCGATCGAAAGCAACCCAGGCCATCACCTTCGAATAGGTGAAGTGCTGGCGCTGACCGCGCACCTCCCAGATGCCTTCATCCGGCAGGGTCCAGATATTTTCCAGATGCGCAAGCAGCGCCCGTTCGAGGTCCCAGCCGGCGTCATGATGGCCGAGACCGCCGACGCGGGCCTGATGCAGCGCATCCATCACCTCGCCAAAGATATCGAGCTGGAGCTGGTTATACGCGGCGTTGCCGATGCGCACCGGCTGCGAATTTTCGTAGCCCGCGAGCCAAGGCACCGTCCATTCGGTGAGCCGCCGCTCGCCGCGAATGCCGTACATGATCTGGATCTGGCCCGGCGAGCCCGCCGCCGCACGCAGCAACCAGTCGCGCCACGCCCGCGCCTCGTCGTAATAGCCGGCATTCATCAGCGCCAGCAGCGTCAGCGTGGCGTCGCGCAGCCAGCAGAAGCGATAGTCCCAGTTGCGCACGCCGCCGATCCACTCCGGCAGCGACGTCGTCGCCGCCGCCACCATGCCGCCCGACGGCGCGAAGGTGAGCGCCTTCAGCGTGATCAGCGAGCGCACCACGGCTTCGTTATAAGGGCCATCGATCTGATTGCGCGACACCCATTCTCTCCAGTAGCGCTCCGCGCTGCGCAAGCTCGCCGCGACGTCCGGCGCCGGCGGCACCTCGTCGTGAGAAAGCGCGTAGGTGAGACTGAAGCTGAAGCACTCGCCTTCCCTGATGGTGAAGTCGCCGACGGTCTTGAAGTCCTCGCCGTGAAACGGCACCGACGAACGCAGCACCACCATGTCGGGGCCGGCGATGGCGCGCGCGGTGTAGCGGTCGACGCGGGTGAGCCACGGCACCGTCTGGCCGTAGCCGAAACGCAGGATCAGCTCGCCGTGCAGATCGACCTGGCCGTGTTCGCAGACGATCATCCGCATAAGATGCGAATGCGTGTCGCGCGGCGGCATGAAGTCGATCAGCACGGCGGTGCCGGTGTCGGTCTCGAAGCGGGTCTCGAGAATGAGCGTATCCGGGCGATAGCGCCGGGTGATTTTGGCCTCAGGGTCGTTCGGCCCGATCAGCCAGCGGCCATTGTCCGGCGTCCCTAGAAGCGCAGCAAAACACGCATCGGAGTCGAAACGCGGCCAGCACAGCCAGTCGATCGAGCCGTTGCGTCCGACCAGCGCGGCGCTGCCCAGATCTCCTATCAGTGCGTAATCTTCGATGCGTAACGTCATTCGACTTCAAACGTAATTAATGTGACCTGGAATCCAAGCCGCTTTCGAAATCCACGACAACCTTGATATCGCCGTCGCACCGCTCGAAGGCCTCCGCCCAGCGCGTCAGCGGCACACGCCGCGTGATCAGCCGCGTCAACCACGCCCGATCTGCTTTGGCAAGGGCCTCAGCGGCAGCCTCGTAGTGCCGGCGATTGGCGTTAACCGACCCGAAGACAGCGCGGTTATCGAGCACCATCGCGCGATTGAAGCCACCGATATCGAATGTGATGTCATGGCCTGTCGCCGATACGCCGGTGAGACAAACGACGCCGGCGGCGGCGGCAGCGACGGTCTGCTTAACAACCGGCGCGGCGCCGGTGCATTCGATGACAATGTCGGGCGACAATGCGCCGAGATCCGGAAATTCGCTGTGATAGGTGACGCCGAGGCCGGCCGCGAGGTCGGGCTTGGGTCCATCCTTGTTGCGATCGTAAACGTGAATGTCGAGACCACCTTGCGCGCCGATCATCGCGGCGAGCAGACCGATCGGACCCGCGCCGCTAATCAGAGCCGTTCTCGGCTGCCAGGCGGCGCCGCGATGACCGATGCGCAGGCACTGCTCCCACGCCTTGGCGACGATCGATGTCGGCTCCATCAGAACGCCGGCTTCGCCAAGCGCCGGATCGAGCTTGACGGCGAACTCCGGCTCGACACGGAATTGCTCGCTGCCGTAGCCGTTGCGCGACTTGATGCCGCGCTCGGTGTAGCGGCCGTTGCGGCACATATCCCATTCGCCCGCGGCACAGGCCGGACACGGCACCGGATCGGGCCGGCGCACGATGCCGACGACGAGATCGCCGGGCGCAAAGCCCGAGCCGGCCGGCGCCTCCTCGACACGGCCGAGCGATTCATGACCGATGATCAGCCGCTCCTCTCCGGCCGGCGCTGCGCCGTACTCGCCTGAGATGATTTCGCGATCGGTGCCGCAGACGCCGAGCGACAGCGTCCGCACCAGAATGGCGCCGTCGCTCACAGGCGGCGGCGGCACGGTTTCCAGTTTAACGGATTGAGGCTGACCGGGACGCACGGTGAGAGCAAGCATTGCTAAAACCGATGAAATGAAATTGTGCCCCGCCTTTATATAAGCGCCGTCCGCGGCGCGGGTTCCGTGACGCGCAACAGCGTCACCGCCTCCACATGATTTTCGGCAAGGAAACGCTTCAGCGGCTGATCAAGAACGCGGCCGCGGCTTTTCGCAGCATGCCGCAGCATCAGGGCGCCATCGCCCGCCACGACAATAAAACCGGTGTGGAAGTAATCGAGGCCAGGCCGCTGCGAGAGAAAGCCGATGATATCGCCGGTCGCCAGCCGTTCACGGTTGTCGATCAGGGCCGCGCGCGGCAGCACCGTCAAGGAGGCATGACGCGCCGGGAGCCCGCGCATCCAAGTCAGGCGTTTATTTATGGTCTCGCTGCCGGGCAGCAGCAGCTTACGGCAGACGTGGTTGGCGACATTATTGGTGCACCAGTCCGAAAAATAATGATTGCGGGCGCGCCAGCCGATCTCGCCGTCCTTGTAGCGGATGAAACGGAGTTGCGGCTCGAACTGCGCGGGCTCACGCGCCAGCGCGGCAGCCAGCACGGTCTCGCAGAAGGTCACGCAATCGAACACATCGTCGCGCATGACGAAGCGTTCGGCGCGGCGTGCGTCGCCGATCAACGTATGGCCGCGATAGGGCGAGCCGACGAGGGCCTTCGAGATGACATCGATGCGCTGCGACACCGTGGGCAGGGTCGAGGCTGCCGCGATCAGCCGGTCGATGCGCCGACCAACCGGCGGCCGCGGCATCAACGCCGAGGCCGGACCGCAGCCGCCGCTCGCCAGCACCGCGGCCATCGCCGTCACAAAACCGCGCCGTGTGATCGCGGAGGTCATGGTCCGCCTCTAGTCGCGCACCACGACGAGGCGATCGGTGCCGGATTCGGCGCCCCACACCTCGCCGGGCCTGCCGAGCATCTGCCGCACGTCGGCGCGGCGGCGGTTGCTGGCGAAGCGCTCGAACTTCTCCGTCGCCGGATCGAAGCGCACGATGGCGTTCGAATTCCAGTCGGACAGCCAGACCTTGTCCTTGTCGTCGACGAATACCGCATAGGCGCCGTTGTCGGCGTCGGGCAGTTGCCACACGCGCCATGTCCTCGCCAGCGGGTCGTAGCGACCGACTTCGCCGGTGCGCCAGAAACTGACCCACAGCACGCCCTTGGAGTCCGACCAGATGCGGCGCGGCCCGACACCCGGGCGCGGCGGCTGCACCATCAGCGCATCGCCCGAGACGGTGTCGATCTTGGCGATGTGATCGCCGGCGAGCGAGGCGTACCAGACGTCACCGTTCGGCGTCGTCGTGATGCCGTAAGGCCCGACGCCTTTCGGCGACTTCCACGCCTCGACCTTGCCGGTCGCCGGATCGACGCGGCCATGCACGCCGTTCTGTCCGGTGAACCAGAGAACGCCCTTGCGATCGAACGTGGCGGTGTTGAGGTTGGCGTCGGCAAAGTCTTTCGGCAGCGGAAACGCCTTCACCGCTTTGGTGTCGGCGTCGTAGCGCACGATGGCGTTCTGACCGCCATCGGTGATCCACGCCGCGCGATCGGGGCCGACGATGACGCCATGCGGCGCCGAGTCCGGCCCGAGCGGCACCTGCGTCACCTTCCCTGTTTTGGGATCGAGGATGCCGAGCGCGCCCTGATGCTGCGCGGTGTACCAGACCGTGCCGTCCGGCGCCGGCGCGACGTCGTGCGGATGCGAGCCCTTGGCGACGTCGAAATACGACACCTGCGCGGCCGCCGTCGGTCCCGCCGCGACGGCCACCACCGCGAACGCCGCCAGCAGAATGTTGATCATGTCGCTCTCCGGCTATTCCGCCGCCTGATGCGGTTTGACCCAGCGCGCCGCCGCGCTGTCGTCCTCGGCCTTGGCCTCGACCCAGGTGGGACCGCTCGCCTTCTCGACCTGCTTCCAGAACGGCGCCCGGGTCTTGAGATAATCCATCAGGAAGTCGGCGGCCGCGAAGGCCGCGGCGCGATGCGACGACGCCGTCGCCACCATCATGATGTCCTCGCCCGGCACGATGCGGCCGAAGCGGTGGATGACGACCGCGCCGGTCAGCGGCCAGCGCCGCGCCGCCTCGGCGACATGGCTCTCGATCTCGGTCTCGGCCATGCCGGGGTAATGCTCGAGGTTCAGCGCCGCGATCGCCTCGCCGTTCTCATCGCCGCGGCAGATGCCGGTGAAGGTCACTACCGCGCCGACATCGGTGCGGCCGCGCGACAGCGCCGCCGCCTCGGCCGAGACGTCGAAGGGCTCGCGCTGGACTTTGACCGCGATGGTCGGGCTCATGGGGGCAATATAGTGCGGAAATCGCACGCCGTCATTCCGGGCGCTGCCCGGAACGACGTCACCCCCCCGTCATCGGCGGGAAAAAGGCGATCTCGCGGGCACCGGCAATCGGCGCCTGCGGCTTCACGTGGCTGCGGTCGATGGCGGCGCGGATCACCTTGGGATTGTCGAAGGCATGGGCGTATTCCTCGCCGCGCCCCGACAGCCATGTCATCAGTTCGGCGACCGTGGCGACGCCTGCGGGAATCTCGACATCTTCCTCGGGCTTACCGATGCGCTCGCGCACCCAGGCGAAATAGCGGAGCTTCAACATCATGCTCATTCGTCGATCATATGGCGCAAACCGGCGCGCAGATAGTCCCAGCCCGTATACAAGGTCACCAGCGCGGCGACCCACAGAAGCGTGATGCCGATCTCGACCGTGTAAGGCAGCACCTTCTCGCCCGCCTCGCCCGCGATCAGGAAACCGATGGCGACGAGCTGCCCGACCGTTTTCCACTTCGCCAGGGTCGTCACCGGCACGCCGACGCGCAGTTCCGCGAGATATTCGCGCAGGCCCGACACCAGCACCTCGCGGCACAAGATGATGACCGCGGCGAGCAGCGCCCAGCCGCGGATGGTCGTTCCGGCCGCCAGGATCAGCAGGCAGGCCGCGACGAGGAGCTTGTCGGCGATCGGATCGAGCATGCGGCCGAGCGAGGATTGCTGTCCCCAGGCGCGCGCCAGATAGCCGTCGAAGAAATCCGTCACCGCGGCGGCGATGAACACGGCAAGCGCCACCCAGCGCAGCCACAACTCCCCGGCAAAGATGCTCTGCCAGAACAGCAGCCCGACCACGACCGGCACCGCGGCGATGCGGGCATAGGTCAGGATGTTGGGCAGCGCCATCGGATGCGCCGGCAGACGGGGAAGTCGCGTCGAGTTCATGGCCGGACAAGGAACACGGCGCTCGCTGTCAGGTCAACCGCCTGCGGCGCGCGCGTCCCATTCGAAAATACCGGATGGGACGCCGCTATTCGATCGGCGCCTTGGGCAGTTTGGCGACGCCCGGTTCGACAACGAAAGTCTGGTCGAGCGAGAACCATTCTCCGGTCACGTCGGCGGCCGGCGCGGGACCGTCATGGGCCACGAAATCGCCGATCAGCGCCCGGGTAACGCCGAACTGCACGTCGGTTTCCAGCTTGTCGTCGTCCTTTACGTAGATCTGCGAAATGTGCGTCTTGAAACCTTCCTTGTAGATCAGGAAGTGCAGATGCGCCGGCCGGTAATTGTGGCGGCCGGCATGGCGCAACAGGTCGCCGACCGGGCCCGTGATCGGAATCGGATAGCCGGCCGGCTTGACGCTGCGGAACGAGAAGCGGCCCTGCGCATCGGTCGTGAACTTGCCGCGCAGGTTCATATCGGCCTGGCTGTCGTCCTGCTGCTCGTAGAAGCCTTCCGGTGAGGAATGCCAGACATCGGCCTCGGCGCCGGCGACGGGATTGCCTTGAGCATCCTTGACCGTGCAGTTGACGAACAGCACCGGCCCCGGCGTCGGCGAGCGCACGATGGAACCGCCGTTCCGGGTCGCGGGCGAGTTCAGCCGCCAGAACGGGCCGAGAAGATTGGCCGTGGTTTCGGTCTGGCCGTTATTGCCGTTGTTCAGGAGGCACACCAGCGCCGAGAAGCCGAGCGAGCCGCACATCAGTACGACTTCATTGTGCGAGGCGTTGGTCAACTGGCCAAGCCTGGCGACGATCGCGGCGCCCTTGTGGAATTCCTCCTCGGTCAGATGCACCTCGCGCGCGAAAGCGTGCAGGTGCTTGACCAGCGCGGCGACGATTTCGCGCAGCCGCGGATCGTCGATCTTGCTGTAGGCCTCGAGCACGGCGGGCGTGACATCGGCTTGTGACTTGATGATCATCCTGTTCGCTTCCTGCCCGTCTTGTTTTTGTCAGCCGCTACTTCGCCGGCGCCTTGTCGTGAAAGAACGCATAGATTTTCCGCGCCATCTCCGCGTTGATCCCCGGCACGTGCTGCAGATCGGCGACACTGGCGCGCTCGATGGCCTTCAGGGTGCCGAAGTGGCGCAGCAACGCGCTCTTGCGCGTCGGCCCGATGCCCTCGATCTCCTGTAGGCCGGCTTCGCGAATATCCTTCTTGCGCCTCGTGCGGTGCGAGCCGATGGCGAAGCGGTGCGCTTCGTCGCGCAGCCGCTCGACGAAATAGAGCACCGGGTCGCGCGGCGGCAGTTTGAAGGGCGTCTTGCCCGGCATGAAGAAGGTTTCGCGCCCGGCCTCGCGGTCGCGGCCCTTGGCGATAGAGACCAGCGGCACGTCGGTGACGCCCAACTCCGCCAAAATCTCCTGCGCCGCGTTCAACTGCCCCTGGCCGCCGTCAATCAGCAGCAGGTCGGGCCAAGGGGAGTCGATTTGTTCGTCGCGATCGGCCGAATTCTCGTCCCCTCCCCCCCTGAGGGGGAGGGTTAGGGAGGGGGCTATCTGAGAGTGAGGCTGATCGCTATCACCCCCCTCCCGCCCGCCTTCGGCGGGCGACCTCCGCCCCAAGGGGGGAGGTGCAGAAAGAGAAGAAGCAGCCCTCGGGCTTTCCTCCAGCAGCCGCTTGAAGCGGCGCTGCAGCACCTCACGCATCATGCCGAAGTCGTCGCCCGGCGTGATGTCGGCCGAGCGGATGTTGAACTTGCGATACTGGTTCTTGCGGAAGCCTTCCGGTCCCGCGACGATCATGCCGCCCACCGCATTGGTGCCGGCGATGTGGCTGTTGTCGTAAACCTCAATGCGGCGCGGCGGCTTAGGCAGGCCGAACGCCTCGGCCAGCGCATTGAACAACCGCTGCTGCGACGCGGTCTCGGCGAGCTTGCGGCCAAGCGCCTCGCGGGCATTGGCCAGCGCATGCATGACGAGCTCCTTGCGCTCGCCGCGCTGCGGCACCGCCACCTCGATCTTGCGCTCGCTCTTGGCCGACAGCGCCTCGGCGAGGAGCGCGCGCTCCTCGAATTCGTCGGAGGCAATGACGAGGCGCGGCGGCGGCTTGTCGTCATAAAACTGCGCGAGGAACGCACTGAGCACTTCGCCCGGCCCCAGCGCGCGATCCGCCTTCGGGAAGTAGGCGCGGTTGCCCCAGTTCTGCCCGGTGCGGAAGAAGAACACCTCGACGCAGGTGTAGCCGCCTTCCTGATGCACGGCGAAGACGTCCGCTTCCTCGATGGTGCGCGGATTGATGCCCTGCGTCGTCGTGATCGCCGACAGCGCGGCAAGACGATCGCGATAGATCGCGGCGCGCTCGAAATCGAGGGCTTGCGAGGCCTGATCCATTTCGTCCGCAAGTTGCTTGTGCACATTGCGGCTCTTGCCGTCGAGAAAGGCATTGGCCTCGCGCACCAGCTCCTGATAGCCGGCGAAGTCGATCTCCTGCGTGCAGGGGCCCGAGCAGCGCTTGATCTGGTACAGCAGACACGGCCGCGACCGTGACTCGAAGAACGAATCCGAGCAGTTGCGCAAAAGGAAGGCGCGCTGCAGCGCGTTGATGGTGCGGTTGACCGCGCCGGCATTGGCGAACGGCCCGTAATAGCGTCCCGGCCGGGTGCGCGCGCCGCGATGCTTGAGGATCTGCGGCGCCCAGTGATCCGACGTGATCAGAATGTAGGGAAACGACTTGTCGTCGCGCAGCAGCACGTTGAAGCGCGGCCGCAGACGCTTGATCAGGTTGGCTTCGAGCAGCAGCGCCTCGGTCTCGGTCGCGGTCGAGACGAACTCCATCGACACCGTCGCCGAGATCATCCGCGCGATACGCGCGTCATAGGCGACCGGCCGCGTGTAATTGGCGACGCGCTTCTTGATGCTCTTGGCCTTGCCGACATAGAGCACGTCGCCTTTGGCGTCGATCATGCGGTAGACGCCCGGCCCGGCCGGCGCATGCTTGACGGCGCGTACGATCGCGGCGCGGCCATGCGCGAGCGTGCCGGGATCCGCATCGGTTTCGGAAAGATCGAGTTCCGGCAGGGTCGGCGCGTCGTCAGGTTCGTCGCGCAGTTCGCTGGCCGGATCGATGTCCTTTTTGGCGCCGTTCATGGGACGAATATAAGCGCGCGGCCCGTCTTGGCTACTCGGGCGAGGACGCTACTCAACAATGTCGGTATCCGGGGTGCGCCAGGCCAGGTGCTGGCCGCCATCCACCGCAATCGTCATCCCGGTGACGCTGCGCGCCCCGGCAAGATAGACCACGGCGGCGGCGATATCCTGCGGCGACGGGCCCTTGCCCAGCGGCACCAGGGCCGCCTGCTCGGCGAACTGGTCGCCGTTCTGCCGCGGACTGGGCAAGGTCGGCCCCGGCGCCACCGCATTGACCCGCAGCGGCGCCAAGCCCTGCGCAAGCATGGTCGTCGCATCATGCAGCGCCGACTTGCTCAGGGCGTAGGAGAAGAATTTCGGCGTCGGCCGCAACACGCGCTGATCGACGATGTTGACGATCGACGATGCCGCGTCGCGCGGCGCCTGGGCGGCAAAAGCCTGCGCCAGAAACAGCGGGGCGGCGAGATTGACCGCCATCGCGCGATCGAAACCGGCGCGCGTCATGGACGAAACCTCGTCCTCGTCGAACAGACTGGCGTTGTTCACGAGCAGTGTCAGCCGGCCGAACGTGGCCGCCGCCGGAACGATATCGGCCACGGCGCCGGCATCGGCGAGATCGCCGCCAACAATCGCGGCCCGGCCGCCGTCGCGCTTAATCTCGGCGGCGAGAGCCTCGGCTTCATCGCGCGAATGACGAACGTGCAGGACGACGCCGTAGCCCTCGCGCGACAACGCCTGCGCTATGGCGCGGCCAATACGGCGGGCGGCCCCGGTAATCAACGCGGTTGGAGATGTTTGCGTGTGCGTGCTCATCGTCACTCAACTGAACGCGATTTGAAAAAACCGCAAGTCACTATGGTAAACGCCGCGGAAAGCATAAAGCGCAACCGTTCTTTAGGGATAACGGGGTGTCAGGGTTAGCGGGTAATAACCGCTTAACCGACAAAGCGCGATAACTCGTCCACGAAATATTGTCCAAGTTTGGCAACCAAGCGCCAGCAGTGAAGCCGTTCCGCGTCTGCGGCGCGTGCGTGAGTGGAGAGTAAGATGAAAAAGCAAATTCTGGCGATGACCGCGCTGGCGGCCGCAACCTTGGCCACCGCTGCATCGGCCGCCGATCTGCCGCGCAACAACTACTATTCGCAGCCCGCCCCGGGCTCCTATTACAACTGGGCGGGTTGGTACGCCGGCGCGATCGTCGGCTACGAGTGGGGCAAGGTCCCGGGCACCAGCACCAAGCCCAGCGGCATCCTCGGCGGTCTGACCGGCGGCTACAACTGGCAGAGCGGCCAGTTCGTGCTCGGCGGCGAAACCGACCTGCAGATCTCGGGCGCCGACGACACCTTCGCGCCGTACAAGTTCTCGAACCCCTGGTTCGGCACCCTGCGTGGTCGCGCCGGCATGGCCTGGAACAACGTGCTCGTCTACATCACCGGTGGTATCGCCTATGGCGGCCTCAAGGGCGAAAGCGGCGCCCTCTCGGAAACCAAGACCCATATCGGCTGGACTCTCGGCACCGGCGTCGAGTTCGGCCTCGCCCAGCAGTGGTCCGCCAAGATCGAATATCTCTACGCCGACCTCAGCAACCGCACCTACTCGATCACGGGCGTCGGCAACGGCCTCGAGACCAACATGATCCGCGTCGGCGTGAACTACCGCTTCTAGCCCATGCCCCCCGTGCGGCCGCTTCCGGGGCCGCACAGACAAAGCCCCGGATTGTAAAATCCGGGGCTTTGTGCTGTCGTAATAGTAGTCAGTCAGAGGACTGTAGTATATTATTAGAAAATATAGTATAGTTAAGCGTTGCTAAAATAAAAAAGGTGACACATCGTCGTCAAAAATACGGCAAAATGACGAATTTTTGCTGTCTTAGCTGTGATCGTGTCCATTTCAACTTCGATTCAAGTGTTGCATATTTACACTAGACGAAGTTTCGAAAACGAATACTGTTTGCCTCAGATTTTGAGGGCGTTCAGCCCGTTTTCGGAGAGTTGAGACAATGAAGCGTATCGTTATCGCCGCCGCTCTCGCGGTCGTTTCCATCAGCGTTGCCAACGCCGCCGACCTCGGCCGCCGTCCGGCCGCAATGCCGACCAAGGCGCCGGCCTATGTCACCCCGCTGTACAATTGGACCGGTCTGTATGCCGGTCTCAACGGCGGCGGCGCCTGGGGCAATTCCTCGGTCTCCGGCCCGCTCTCGACCGGCGGCAACTTCCGCAACTCGGGCGGCTTCATCGGCGGCACGCTCGGCTACAACCATCAGATCAACCAGGCTGTGCTCGGTCTCGAAACCGACCTCGACTGGTCGAACATCAAGGGCTCGTCCGCCTGCGCCGTCGGCGTTTCCTGCGAAGTGAAGAACACCTGGCTCGGCACCCTGCGCGGCCGCGTCGGCTACGCCATGGGCGCCTCGGGCACCATTCTCCCGTACTTCACGGGCGGTCTGGCCTACGGCGGCGTAAAGACCTCGGCGGACGGCTTGGGCTCGACCAGCTCGACCAAGGCCGGCTGGACCCTGGGCGGCGGCGTCGAAGCCGCGATCTCCGGTCCGTGGACGGCCAAGATCGAATATCTCTACGTCGATCTCCAGAACACCGGTGCGCCGGCTGGATCGACCAGCCGCTTCCGCACCAACGAAGTGCGCGGCGGCATCAACTACCGCTTCTAAGCGTCAAACAAGAAACGTCGGAAAACCCCGGACATTTGTCCGGGGTTTTTTTGTTGCCTGCGTGCAACACGCACCGTCGCTCAACATTACAAATGCAACTCGCCGCTGCGGAATGTGGAACGCTCGTTTGGATCGCGCGTTTTCTCGCCATCGGGGGACGGCGCGCTTGCGTCCGTCCGAATGAGTTCCATTCGAAGCGCGATGAGGTGCGTCATGAAAAAGATTCTTCTCGCTACCGCGGGTCTTCTGTCGCTCGGCGTGATGTCGGCGCAGGCCGCCGACATGCAGCGTCGTATGCCGGTGAAGGCCCCGGAATACGTCGCTCCGGCGCCGGCTCTTTATAACTGGACCGGCCCGTATGTCGGTCTGTCGGGCGGCGGTTCGTTCGGCTCGGGTTCCGATTCCGGCATCGTCGGCGGCACGCTCGGCTACAACATGCAGACCGGCCCGTGGGTGTTCGGTCTCGAAGGCGACATGAACTGGCTCAGCCACAGCAGCGCCGCCGTGCGCAACAACTGGCTCGCCACCGTTCGCGGCCGCGTCGGCTACGCCATGGGCGCCACCGGTGCGTGGATGCCGTATGTCACGGGCGGCGTCGCTTTCGGCGACGTCAGCAACGCGGTCAGCGGCGTCGGCATGGTCAGCGACAACAAGACCGGCTGGACCCTCGGCGGCGGCCTTGAGGCCGCGCTCTCCGGCCCGCTCACGGCCAAGGTCGAGTATCTGTACGTCAATCTCGGCAACGGCCCGACTCTCGCTGGCGTCGGCTCGAACTATCACACCAACATCATTCGCGCCGGCCTGAACTATCGCTTCTAACCACAAAGACTGGCTGACTGAGCAAACTGAAACCCCGGCGCTTGGCGCCGGGGTTTTTTTATTTCACCATGACTCCAGCACCGAAATTCGCTGGACTACGCTACAGCCCGATACAGCAGGTTTATCAATGACTTAAGCGAGTTCAACATATGCCGGTGCTTTCCGAAACCTGACCTGACTTCCGACCGCCTGACTCCTATCCGGCCCTTGGAATCCAGGTCTTTCCAAGGAGTCATCATGGCTAAGATCAAACTCACTAAGTCCGCTGTCGATGCGGCGCAACCCCAGGCAGAGGCCGTCGAACTCCGGGACACGCTGGTCCCCGGCTTCCTGTGCAAGATTACCCCGGCGGGTCGCAAGGTGTTCATGCTCCAGTACCGGACGAACGCTGGCGAGCGCCGCAAGCCCTCGCTAGGACTGTACGGGGAGCTGACCGTCGAACAGGCGCGGTCGCTGGCGCAGGAATGGCTGGCCCAAGTCCGCCGAGGCGGAGATCCCGCCGCAGAGAAGGCGGAGGCGCGCCAGGCACCTACGGTCAAGGAGCTATGCACGAAGTTCATGGAGGACTACTCCAAGAAGCGCAACAAGCTCAGCACCCAAGCCGGCTATCAGGCTGTCATCAATCGCAACATTATTCCGCTGCTGGGACGCAAGAAAGTTCAGGACGTGAAGCGTCCTGAAATCGCCGGACTGATGGAAAAGCTTTCGTACAAGCAGACCGAGGCGAACAAGGTATTCAGCGTCTTGCGCAAGATGTTCAACATGGCCGAGGTATGGGGCTATCGGCCCGACGGTACCAACCCTTGCCGTCACGTCCCGATGTTCCCTGCCGGCAAATCGACTCACCTCATCAGCGACGAAGAAATGGGCAACCTGTTCCGACAGCTCGACAAGATCGAGTCGGAGGGGCTGGAGAACTACGTCATCCCTTTGGGAATCCGCCTGCAGTTCGAGTTCGCCGGCCGCCGCTCGGAAATCATCGCGCTGGAATGGAACTGGGTTGACTTGCAGAACCGGCGCGTCGTCTGGCCTGACAGCAAGACAGGCGGCATGTCTAAGCCCATGAGCGAGGAAGCCTATCGGCTACTCTCGACGGCACCCCGGCAGGAGGGTAGCCGCTATGTGCTGCCTTCTCCTAGCCACGCTGGCAAGCATCTAACCACGGGCGAGTATTACGGTGGCTGGAGCCGTGCGCTCAAGGCGGCTGGCGCTACGCACGTGGGCACGCACGGCATCCGCCACCGTTCGGCGACCGACATTGCCAATTCGGGCATCCCGGTCAAGGTCGGCATGGCGCTAACGGCGCACAAGACCGTCGTCATGTTCATGCGCTACGTCCACACCGAGGATAAGCCGGTGCGAGAGGCGGCCGAACTGGTGGCGAATCGGCGTAAGACGATCACCGGGATGCAGGGAGCCAAGGAGGTGGCCGCATGACCCGGCGCAAGGCATCCGTCTCAGCGCCAGCAGCGCCGCCCGCGCTGCTGGGCGACATCCGGGCACTGATCGAAGCGTCGCGCCAGCGCGTCGCCTCGGCGGTCAATGCCGAGCTGACATTGCTGTTCTGGCGCATTGGCCAGCGCATCCATACGGAAGTGCTTGCCGGGCAGCGGGCCGGGTACGGCGACGAAATCCTGCCGACCCTGGCGGCGCAGCTTGTCCGCGACTACGGACGTAGCTTCGCGGACAAGAACCTGCGCCGGATGGTGCAGTTCGCCGCCACCTTCTCGGACGAGCCAATTGTCGTGACGCTGTCACGACAATTGAGCTGGTCGCATTTCGTGGCGCTGCTGCCGCTAAAAGACCCGCTCCAGCGGGACTACTACGTGCAAATGGCCAGCGCCGAACGCTGGAGCGTGCGGACGCTACGCGAGCGCATCGACTCGATGCTATACGAGCGCACGGCGCTGTCCAAGAAGCCGGACGAGACGATCACGCAAGAGCTGGCGGCGATGCGCGATGCGCAGCGCATGTCGCCGGCGCTGGTCATGCGCGACCCGTACATCCTCGACTTCCTGGGCCTGCGCGATACCTGGCAGGAAGGCGACCTGGAAGCCGCGATCATCCGCGAAATGGAGTCTTTTTTGCTGGAGTTGGGCGCGGGCTTCTCTTTCCTAGCCCGGCAGAAACGCATCCAGATCGACGACGAGGATTTCCACCTGGACCTGCTGTTCTATAACCGCAAGCTGCGGCGGCTGGTGGCGGTGGAGTTGAAGATCGGCGAGTTCAAGGCAGCATACAAGGGGCAGATGGAGCTTTATTTGCGTTGGCTCGACAAGCACGAACGCGAACCGGAGGAAGCCTCGCCGCTGGGCATCATTCTTTGTACCGGCAAGAAGTCAGAGCAGATCGAGTTGCTGGAGCTGGACAAGTCGGGCATCCACGTAGCCGAATACCTGACGACCCTGCCGCCGCGTGCGGTGCTGGGGGAGCGGTTGCAGCAGGCGACCGAACGGGCGCGGTTGCAGATCGAGCAGCGGCAGCCTGGCGAGAAGTCCTGACAGCAGCATCTGTCCAACCGTACACCCAAACCACAGCACGAGCATGTGGCAACGGATCTCTTGCTCTATCGAGGCTCCATGCTAGTGTGGAATCGCCATAGGCCGATAAGGAACTGGCCTGCGGCTCAAGGATGCGCTGGGGCTAGTGGGCGCGAGCGCCCAATCACATGATTATCGCGGGCAGCAGCGCCATGTTCTATGCCGATCGCTGTTTTAATTAAATATCTCAAACTATAAAGTCAGTTAATTTTTTCAAAATATTCACGAATCAAGTCATCATTTTTTAAATACGAATCGAGAACCTGAAACAGAAAAAGATCCCCGCTAATATTTATATCAAACGGGATCATTGAGTTATCTATTTTGAATGTCTTTATTTTTCTATGCCCCTTGATGTTGGCATTGCTCAATCTTTCTTGATAGCTATCCAACGTATATACGATAAATTCGTGATCCAAGTGAGTTATAAAAAAATCATCGCCTTTTGAACTGTATTCAAGATGGATGACTTGCGTTACGACGTCGTCGCCTGCCACCTCAAAGTCCTCCATCAATTCTTCAAAAGTCAAACTTAGCTTCTCTGCGTCATGGTGAATCCATAGATTGTTCTCATATTTATCGGTGGAGTAGAACTTTGACAATCTAGGAAGGGAAGATATTTTCAATCGCAACGGAGCGCCAAACTCCATCTCCTCCATTGCAGGGACATAATCGGAGACGTAATCAATCCTGAATGCTATTTCGGACAGCATTCCTTTTTCAATGAGTTCCTCGATAGAGGTAAGCAGCTTCCTCGGAACTTTTATCCAGAAGTGTCGCCCTATGCGTTCATCGCGTATTGTCTGACTATCCTTGTCGTTGAATATCTGAATATTCTCGTTCAGGCTGACAAGACTATATTTAGAGAACTGAGCATCTTCCTTTCTTATGTCAATTCCAATTTTCTCGTACTCACGTTCAACTACCTTGGAATATTTTAGCTCCAGCATCTCAGCCCTCCCCATGATTGATTGGTGCTTGGAATAAAAAATGCAGCCAATGCGATAATTTGCGTAATTTTCTTTTATGTACGAAACACCATCTTCGTCATGGATATGCTTGTAGGAATTGTTGAGAATTTCTAGCGATCCCGGATACTCGTTGAGATAATTATTTAAGTAGTCCATTAAATGCTGGATTGTCTTTATAGCCAATCGCTTGTCCACTAGATCAAGCTGTGGCCCATAAAACTTGGCTGCGTTTGGATGGTCGCGTTTGGCTTCAAATTCTTTCAGAATGGCCGCCTTTTCATTCATGCAGCCCTCCGTATAAGCACGCATTACGTCTGCCTGAAAGCTCTCATTTGCCAGAGAGGTTTGGATGAGGGGAAGCAATTTCTTGACAAAGATCGGGTCTTTATTAAGAAAGACGTAGCAAAATTTCCCAAAGCTGAATAACGCGATTTTTTCCGAAGAAAATTCATTGATTTCTTCAAAGATATTTTTCATATTTTTTACTCAACTCGCCGTAGTCCAAATAGTAAGCGACGGAACCTTGAGCGTCTCCACTTTGTGGATCGCGCTGCTCCACGTTCGCTATTCGCTCATCCCTGACGGGACTGGCATTCGCCAGCCCTCCACGGCCCGACACTGTGATCCGGGCCTGCGCGCTCCGCTTGCATGTTGAGCTGGCGACAGCAGGGCATGCAGAGCGAGCCGCGCGCAGATGATTCAGCCAAACGCTAAACAAAGCTGTAGGGCATCCCATAGAGAGCGCGGTTGCGCTACTCGTGATTTCTATGGAATTTGATCGTATCCAAAACTGCATGAGGCAAGCTTGCGAGTTACTTGATACTCTTCGCCAGAATACTGGCGAACTCGACCTCGTTCCGAAACAAGGTGCAGGTTCTTCCTTGCCCGCGAACCAATGACATACAGCAATTTCATCGCGCTTTCTTGACCGTTCGGATCATTGAAATGCGGCACCATATCTTCTAATAATGCATAAGCGATCACTGCATCGAACTCGGCTCCCTTGACGCCGTGTATCGTCGAGATGGTGATTCCAGTCCTATGCTGAAATACCTTCCTGAATGTCTCAATATCGCCTATAAATTCGCTACCTTCACTCTTCAATCGATTTACCCGGGCTTGCGAACTATCGAAGAAGGCAACGTGATGCTCTTGAAGCAGCGTGAAAAGGCGAAAGTCGATTGCTAAGTTTGCAAACAGACGCTCGAAAAATGCGCTCAAGTAGGTAAGACCATCTGTTTCATCGATCTTAATTGCATTGCACTCCCTCAACAAGGACCTCCGCGTGAGCTTCGACACGCTAGCCCCGGCCGCCTCTAGGTCATTCAGAATCTCCCCGGCCCACCGCAGTCTGCGCACATACATTCCCGGCGATGCCTGAGTAAGTGCAATCTTAGAAAGCCTGTACCAGAAATTCTCTGTGTCCCGTGCAAAGGGAACCATACCGGGGCCATCGAATGAGTACTCCGGCATGCTGGCGACCAAACGACGTGTCATGCTTGCAAGATGCGTCCACTGTGGCGCGAGAATGCACACCTCGTGAGGTGAGATGCCCATAGTCTCAATGTTGAAACGGATGAGCCGGATGAGCTCAGCGTCCAGATCATTTTTGCTCACTGTGTCGTCGAATGAAATAAGGCTTGGGTACGCCTTGTCCTCGGATGCGGCTTCGATGCGTGTGTTGTGAACGTTGTAGTTTCCGAAGTACTCAATGATGCGCTCAGAAGAACGGTAGTTCCGCGACAGTTCGAGTTCGTCCAAATCGATATTGGCCATCGCCTTGAAATCCTCGAAGGCAATCGGATATCCGCCAAGCGATTGATAAATCGCCTGGTTAGGATCTCCGACAATAAAGGCCTTGGTCGCACCTTGACCAGCTTTCAGAATGGCGGTGATGATCGAATACTGAATTCGTTTGGTGTCCTGATACTCGTCGATCAGCACGAAAGAGAACAACTGTGCCAGAAGAGTGCTGATCGCAGGATGACGTGCGATCAGTTGGTACGCATAGTAAAGAATGAGCTCAAAGTCTAGCTGCCGACTTTCGTGCAGAATCTCAAAATACTTGCCCAATATGACGTGAAGACCCGAATGCTTCCAATCTTGTGGGCAGGAGAGCACATATCCAGTTTCGGTGTAATAAAACTCACAATCCCAGAATGTTATTTTTGGCTTCTGGTAAGGCTTGCACAATGCCTCCAGGATTTTCTCGCGCTCATGCTGATCGATCACACGGAAGCCTCGATCCAACGCTTCGTGATAGATGCCGTACGGTTTCAATATCCATTCAAGACAGAACGAATGTATCGTTCCTATCCATAATCGGGATGTATCCACCCCAAGGCTCTCAATGCGCTCGTGGATTTCGTCGGCGGCACGGTGCGTATAAGTGATGGCAACGACAAACTGCTTGTTCGATTTCAGCCTGGACAACTCATAGGCGATTTTGTAGGTGAGCGTGCGCGTTTTCCCGCTGCCCGGGCAAGCGATGAGAAAGACGCTCCCTGGCTTCAGAATGGCTGCTTCCTGCTCGGGATTCAGATCATCTTTGTTCCACATGAACATGATCAGAACACCGCGAGTACATCGTTGATGCGATCATCTGGGAACGTGGCAAGCATCTCGTTTCGGATGCCGACGAAGTCGATGTCTCCATTTCGGAAGGCCAGCAGCTTGGCCCTAAAGTCGTCGAATACGGCAGACGCAGTGAAGATATCTTCTGCATCGATGTAGTTCACGCGGTAGCTCAGCACGTTAAACCAGACTTCCTTAGTGACCACCGGATGCGCAAAAGCGATGGCGTCCAAGATGTACTTCGGAATGGCGGTCTGCGGATCGATCTTCTTTCCCAGCAAGATGGCAAACCATCCCTTGCCGTAGTTGTCCGCCATGGTCAATGCGCGCTGACCGAACAACGCGATGTCCGCTGATTCGAGCTCCGCCTTGGCCGTCGCGATGGTTGGTGCATCCTTGTAGACATCAGGAAGGATGCCGACCACCTTACGCGCATTGCCGGCGGCAATGAAGTCGACCTCGAAGGTATGGGGGGCAAAGAATGGAGAAACCCACCCGTTATCTTTGAAGGTGTCTTCCAATAACGCTTTCCTGGCGACCCCTTTTTCCTGGGATGCCTGATACTTGCCCTTGCGCCGGAGCAGCCCTTCGGAGTCTCCCGCCGCCGGCGTTGTGTCAATGATGGACTTGTCAAGGTCGGTGACGATGCTGCACCGCTTCCGGATTCGGGCATCATCGAAAAGAACCGCGACGTTCTGAAATCCAGTGCTGCGGATATTAATTAAACTGATGCCGAGTTCATCAAGGCTGACGCCTAGCACGTTCTTGATCAGGATCGGAACGAGAATTTCTTCTGCATCGCCCTCCACTAAGAGGACGCTCTTGGCAAACAACAAGTTGCTACGGACAGCATCCAGGTAGCGTTGAATGTTGCCGATCTCTTCTGGGTTTAGGCCAATTGCAGGCTGGTATGCCTCGCAACGATCACCTTCTCTGCCGAGGATGTTCACGTTCTGAACATTGCTGACCTCAGAGATGTGCGTCGAATGGGTCGAATAAATGATCTGTGTGTCGTCGTATTTGAGCTTGTCGAACAGTGTTTTCTGGATATGTGTGTGAATGTGAGCTTCCGGCTCTTCGATAAGCAGAAAGTTGGCGATCGACTGTTTAGCCTTTTGATACTTGAATTCAAGCAGTTTCAACGTGAGGAATATCAGGTTTGCTCCACCAAGGCTCAGCTCGTGGATCGGTCCTTCGTGGCTCTCCCCCGATTCGCCAACGAACAGCTTGAGCGACTGGAACAACTTGTCAGCTTCGTCTGGCAGATCCGACTTGATAGAAAGAGAAGACGGCGAATACGCCTCACCCGCCGCATCCTTGATGGTGTCTCTGATATCCGTCCGGACGACCTGCACGTCTGGCAACGCTTCGATGGAGTCATTCAATGCCTTTACCCCGTCGGTGATAGCCTGGAACGCCACGGGGTCGATATCGCCGCTCTTGCCCTTCAGAAGCGAAAAGAGCGGATTTGTCCGGTTGTTGTGAAATTCGGAGACGACGTCCCGTAGCGCCTGGACGAAAGTGAACGAAATTTCTTTGGAGACGGACAGCACGTTCGGAATCTTCGCGCCGATAACACGAAATTCAACCTCTTCATTGAATCGAACATTCGCGAAGTCGCCGACCACATCCTTATAGAAGGCCTCGTCGTTGAAGTCGGCTTCACTCCGACCTGTGAAAATCGTTTCATAGTCGTCGATGGTGACCGGGTTCAGGATAGCGTCGAGGCCTGCCTGATCACCATCGTTCAATTGAGAAAGTCGCAGCCTGATTTCCTTCTTCGGACGAAAGATCAGGTTGTAAGTGGCCTTGCCGTTCGCCTCTTCCTCAATTACGCCCGTCCCATGTCGGAAGAGCGCCTGCACTGATTCATCCGCAGAGATTTCCTCAAACTCAAGACTGATGATGATCCAATGTCCCTGCCAGCGCCCTAGGCCGCGATGAAAGTCGGTATGCTCCAGCCGGTAGGCAGAGCGAATCATGTTGTCATCAAGCAGCAATCTGATTGCGCGAAAGAGATTGGTTTTGCCAGATCCATTTTCGCCGATGACAGTGTTGATACCCTTCTGGAACAGCAGCTTCGTGTTGGGAAAGTTCCGGTAGTTGACCAGGCTGAGCTTGGATATATGCATTTGATTCAATCTTGTTGTTGAAATCCACATGCCGATCGGCCGATGGATTGGTTGAACACTGCAGCCATTGATCCCAACTACGGAATGGCCAACTGTCAGTTGGTTTTAGAACGGCACCGTGTCTAAGGTAGGAATCGGTTGGAGCGCATTTTTAATCTCGGTTAGCCTTGCAAGTAGTTCATCGAAAGTCACGATCACGATCTCTGCGAACGCATTTCGAACGAGCTCGAATGACTTTCTTTGCTGATGCTCTTGTGGCGTCATGCCAGCGACAACTATGCAGCGAACCGCATAGCTGTGGAGGTCGTATCGGTTCATGTTATTTTTTATGACGGGTAGTTCACTCTGCAATTTGAAACGCTGATCTAGAATTTGAGCAATCGCTCCACCCAATTCTGTCGATGGGCCAAAAACATCATCTCCACGATAGGGAGATTTTCCTAGCAGTTCGGTTTGCGGCTTTTTTATCTCAATGAGGCCAAGATTGCCCGTGGAAGCGGATGCGTATAGAAAATCTGAAAATTTTCCGCCGGACCCGTTAAGTCGCTTGCCACCTGCATAAGCTTGCCCCTGAACCAGCATGGCTGGAACGGCAAATGCAAGACTAAGTATGAAAGGATTTTCCAGAAAGAAGCTTTGCCACTTGCTTTCCGTCAGTCCTTTTCCAAGCATTTCCTGGTATCGCTCAATCAGTTGATTCAGTGTGATGAGCTCAATATCATTCTTTAATGCCAGCAGCGAGCGCGGCTCAGATTCCGCCAGTGCTTCTATATTGTCTTGAACCATGCGAACAGCGGCGCGCCGATCACGCTTGGAAAGCGTCACATGCTGCCGCCCACCATCGGTCATTTCCGTTAGTGCATCAGGTCTTACGCTCTTCTTTAGAGCGGGAAATTGTGCTGAATCGGCAGCATGTAATAAGGTCTGGTAGACATGAAATTGCTTGTCCTTGCGCGCGTCTCTCTGGTGGCGAGAGGCTATGCGATTTAATTCTTTTCTTAATTCATGAAATCTTCTTATTCCGAGAATAAAGAATGGCGAATCAATTTTCGCGTCATTTCCTTTGTGGACAATGAGTATGCTTACGTTTTCTAAGCTGGCGGCTGTTTCGCAAATTTGCCGATATTCCCACAGAAGCCCCAAACCGAATCGAAAATCTTTGGCAAACCCATCCGGCAACTGCTCAAGAAGCCCAACGACATCGTCAGTAGTCTCTGGCAGTATGTAGGGCTCGATAACAGGCCGAGCGACGACGATGCGTTCAAGGGTGCCGTATTTAGGTTGCAGGTAATCGTCGCGATCTTCTCGAATATTAAGAGGCCAAATGGTCAATCTGTCTGGACACACATTGAGCAGTCTCGCTATTGGCGAATCCGGCTTGCGCTCCGCTGCGGGAATATCAGTGAAGAAAACGTTAATGCCTTCCTCTTCCGGTTCGGCTGCTTCAATGACAAGGAAGGGGCCGCCGTCCAAACGCTCACGTTGATTGAATGCTGAAGGTCTGATAGATGCCATGAACTATTCTTGATCCCTACTGTTCAGAGAAACGATTTGCGGGCCTTGCCTCAGCGCAACCTTATGGTGCCTTCCGATCAGAATCGGACGACACACGATTGATGTCAAAGGGGAGTGCCTTATCTGCCGCGATTCGGGTCAGCAGCATCCGAATCGCATCCGAAATTGATAACCCCATTTCAGCCAGAACAACAGTTGCGGCTTCTTTAATCTGCCCGTCAATCCGGGCACGAACGACGTCGTTACTTGCCATTGTTGCGCTCACAATAGATGTAGCTACATTGTGGCTCATAAGTACTATTGCGTCACTTACATTTTGTTGTGAACAGTAGAGCATCCCGGCGTGCCGCCGTCGGGCTCGCGGGCGTTGCCCCGCGCCTCGTGCCGAGTCGCGGCCATGCGGCTTTGATCCCTGATGCCTCCGGCCGTCTCTTCGCTCCTGGCCTGCGCGCGGCGCTTGCCCTCCAGGGGATCGGCTGGACAGCCCATCCCCGCCGCGCCTTGCTTGGCGCCCCTCGCATGCACCGAACAGGTTGCACCTGATCGACCAACAGCCATCCAGCTAGGCGTGCCGCTGGCACGCAGGGGCGCTCGCCGCGCGGCGTTGGTTTCAGCGCACCCCCTGGCCCATTGGCCGCTGTTCGTCTTTCCCCAAGTTCATCGCTTTTTCCCGCGACCGTAGCCCGCGGTGCCTGGCCGTCAAGGCGCGCAGGGCCGAGTCCTCGCTGCGCTGCGGGCCGCACCAACCCTGCGCTTCTCCCTTGACGGCCAGTCCCTCGCTGGCCCGGTTTTTCGCGGGCGATGAACTCAGGAAAGACGGCGGCAAACAGGACCGGCCCAGGTCTCTGCGCCGAACCAACCGAAGCCACAACGGGCTCCGAATCTTGGAATCCGGTCAGCTTTGAAACCACAGCAACTCATTGGAGAAAACCATGCAACTCGCATCTCGATTCGCTTCCCATTCCCCGACGCTGCGCAGTGACTACCCGCTGTCCGACGACCAAATCCGCCGCGTAGCCCCGTCCATCTTCGCGGAGGCCCCGCACGATAGCCGCTCCGAACGGTACGCCTACATTCCCACCGCCGCCGTGCTGGCGGAACTGCGCAAGGAAGGGTTTGAACCCTTCATGGCAGCGCAAACCCGCGTGCGGCACGACGACCGCCGCGACTACACCAAACACATGATTCGCCTGCGCCATGCCAGTCAGATCAACGGCGCGGAAGCCAATGAAATCGTGCTGCTGAACTCGCACGACGGCACCAGCAGCTATCAGATGCTGGCCGGAATGTTCCGGTTCGTTTGCAGCAATGGCCTTGTGTGCGGCGATACCGTGGCCGATGTGCGCGTGCCGCACAAGGGCGACGTGGCCGGTTCTGTCATCGAAGGCGCTTTCGAGGTGTTGAGCGGCTTCGAACGCGTGAAGGAATCCCGCGACCTGATGCGCGCTATCACGCTGGACGAAGGCGAAGCCGAAGTGTTCGCCCGTTCCGCGCTGGCCCTCAAGTACGACCCCACCGATAACAAGCCCGCGCCCATCACGGAAAGCCAAATCCTGATGCCGCGCCGGTTCGACGACCGCCGCCCGGACTTGTGGAGCGTGTTCAACCGCACCCAAGAAAACCTGACCAAAGGCGGATTGCATGGCCGCAGCGCCAACGGACGCCGCCAGCAGACCCGCCCCGTGCAGGGCATTGATTCCGATGTGCGCCTCAATCGCGCCCTCTGGATGTTGGCCGATGGCCTGCGCCAGTTGAAGGCCTGATTCCCCACGCGGCAGGGGCAGGCAGCAGCCCTTGCCGCTTTCTTCGCTGCTGCATCCCTGAACCGATAGGAGTTATCACCATGAACGCCATTACCCAAACCGAAGCCCGCGCCCTCAACACCGCCGCCGCTATCCCGCTGGAAGCCGCCGACCCGACCAAGAACCTGATTTTGGTTCCGCTGTCGCGGCTGGTGTCGCGTCCTGCTGGCCGCAACGTGCGCAAGACCCCGCGCATGTCCATTCCCGAACTCGCCGCGAGCATTCAGCGTGTCGGCCTGCTGCAAAACCTCATCGTCATTGCCGCCGCCGATGGCGAGCATTACGAAGTCGTGGCCGGTGGCCGCAGGCTGGCCGCGTTGAAGCTGCTGGCGAAGAAGCGCCGCATCAGCAAGGAATGGGAAGTGCCTTGCCTGTTGGTGGCCGATGGCACCGCCCGCACGGCCAGCCTCACCGAGAACGTGCAGCGCGAAGCCATGCACCCCGCCGACCAGTTCGAGGCATTCGCCGCGCTGGTGGCCGAAGGCCGACCCATCGAGGACATAGCCGCCGATTTCAGCGTCACGCCGCTGGTGGTGCAGCGCCGCTTGAAGCTGGCGAACGTCTCGCCCCGGCTGCTGGCCGACTACCGCGCCGAAGCCGTGACGCTCGATCAGTTGATGGCCCTTGCCATCACCGACGACCACGCCGCGCAGGAAACCGCGTTCTACGACGCGCCGACGTGGCAGCGCAACCCTTCCCAATTGCGCGACCGCCTCACCGAGCGCGAGATTGACGCATACCGGCATCCGCTGGTGCGTTTCGTGGGGCTGGATACCTACGGAGCCGCAGGCGGTGGTGTGCGCCGTGACCTGTTCGCGGAAGGTGACGCGGGCGTGTATCTGACCGATGCCGCGCTGCTGGAACGGCTGGCGCAAGACAAGCTGGCAGGTATCGCCGCCGAGGTGAAGGACGAAGGCTGGGCGTGGGTGGATGCCACCCCCGCCGTGACCCATGCCGACCTGCACGCCTTCCAGCGTGCGCCGAGGGAGCGCCGCGAACCGAACAAGCGCGAAGCGCAGCGCATCGAGAAGCTGCAAACCAAGATGCACGAACTGGCCGCCGCCGTGGATGACGCGCTTGATACCGAAGACGAGGAAAAGGCCGATGCCTTGCAGGAAGAAGGCGAAGCCGTGGGCGAGCAGTTGCAGGCGCTGGAAGATGGCTTGCAGGACTACGGCACGACCGTGAAGGCCGCAGCCGGTGCCATCGTCACCATCGACCGCAACGGGCAGGCAGTGATTCATCGCGGGTTGATGCGCGAGGCCGAGGCCAAGGCGCTGCGCACACTGGAACGCCTGCGCCAAGGTTTCGGCAGCGAAAGCGAAGCCGGGAACGACGACGAAGGCGAGGACGACGAGCAGCCCAAGACCGCCGCCATGTCCGACAAGCTGGCGCAGCGGTTGAGCGCCCACCGCACCGCCGCGCTGCAAATCGAAGTCGCCCGGCATCCGCAAGTGGCGCTGGCCGCGCTGGTGCATGGCATGGTGCAGACCGTCTTGCAGGGCAGCCACTACGGCCACGACTTGCCGCTGGGCGTGAGCCTGAAAGCGCAAGACCGGCTGGAAGGCATCGCCCCGGATATACCGGATTCGCCCGCCGCCGTGGCGCTGCGCGAGTTGCAGCAGGTAGCAGGCGAAGGCTTGCCGGAGGACAGCGCCGAACTGTTCGCCGTGCTGCTAGCGAAGTCGCAAGATGAACTGGTGCGGCTGCTGGCGATATCCGTGGCCGTCACGGTGGACGTGGTGACACCCCGCGCCACGCCGCAGCAACCGGGCGCGGAACTGGCGCAGGCTGTCGGCTTGGACATGGCCGCATGGTGGAAGCCCACCAATGAGGGTTATTTCCGGCATGTGCCGAAGGCCGCGATTCTGGAAGCCGTGGAGCAGTACGCCCCGGCGCACGTCACCCGGCTGGCGAAGTTGAAGAAGGCCGACATTGCCAGCGAAGCCGAGCGGCTGGCCGATGGCACCGGCTGGATGCCTGCCATCTTCAAGGCCGAAGGCACCGACGACACCACGGCGCAGGATGCGCCGCAGGCGGTGACGAACGACGAGCCGGAAGCCATCGACAACGACGACGAGCAGCAGGCCCACGCACTCGCCGCCTGACCTTCACCACCACCGAGCGCCCCGGTTTCGGCCGGGGCGCTTCGCTGTTCCATCAGCATCGGCCCCAGGCCGTTCCGCCCTGGTGCCGATGGTCAAAAATCCGGGCGCGGCGGTGGCCGCGCCCGGTTTCCAAGCCCAAAGCCAGAACGCCCCTTCGCCGCCTTCGGGCGGACGGCGAAGGGGCGGCGCACAAGTGACCTTGTGCGCGGGAAACCCTCGAAGCCCATAAGTGCGTCGGCGCACAGCGCCGACGACATTCCGAACGCGCCCCACCGCAATGGACGGGCGTGTGGGGCTACGCCCCGGCTTGCTGCCGCAGGTTGCACGAAAGCGTGCCGTCCTCGACGCTGGCGGTTCGTCGCCTGTACGTCACGAAGGACGGTTCACCGACACGCCGCCCGGCCTTGCAATGGAGCTTCCACGCCACGCCTCACGCAAAGGGCCGCAAGCAGCAGTAGGGACGCTTTCACCTTGTCGCTGGGCATTGTCCTTGCCCGTGTCAGGGCGCAGGCCGGTGAAGCCGTCGCGCGGGGATGCCGAGTCGGCCATGCCTCCATTCGGGAGCGGGCGGCCAGTACGTCCTTGTGTTGTTGTGAATCCTGGCGGTGGCTGGGCTTCATGGCCGCAACCTTCCAGCGAAAACAATTCCCCCTGCGCTGCGCGCATTCCTCGCGGGACAAATTCTTTTCGCTTCCAGGTTCTCCACGGTGTTGCGACCGCTGCGCGGTGCGGCCAGCCCATCCCCCGCCGGACGGATCACAACAAGGACGCACTGGCGCGACCTTGTTCAACCCGAAAGGAGAAATCATCATGGCTAACATCGGCACCTTCACCGCAGAGAAAGACGGCTTCACCGGCCAGCTCCGCACCCTGACCCTCAACTTCAAGGTCAAGCTGGTTCCCAACGACAAGGGCGAGAACGAAAGCGCCCCGGACTTCCGCCTGCAAGCGGCCGGCCACGACTTCGGCGCGGCGTGGAAGAAAACCAGCGAGGCCGGGCGGGATTACCTGTCGGTGGCCATCGACGATCCTTCATTCCCGGCGACGGTCTATGCCCGCCTGATCGAAGGCGAGAATGACACGCACGACCTCATCTGGTCGCGCAGCAAGCCCAAGGCGGCCTGACGGCCGCCCACCGCGCCCCGCCCATTGCGGCGGGGCGCGGTGCTGCTGATCGCAGCATCGCACGCACAGGGTTTCGGCAGTTGCCCCATGTCCCGCATGTCCAAGGCCAGCATTGCATTGGTGATGGTCGAATGGCTCGAAGCCCGTGGCAGTAGGAACAGCATGGCGTGTCGGCGCATTGCGCCGCCGGGCTTTCGGGCTGCGCCCCATGCCGCCAATGGCGTCATGTCCATTCGGCTTCAATCCCTCACGCCTTCGCGCCTGGCGGCGCTGCGCGCTCCGCTTGCGGGCATTCAGACGCGCTAGGGCGCGTCGCGCTCTTTCAGCACGGCCTCGAACTCCTGGCGCACCCGCGCCAGCAGTTCGTCGGCCTTGTGCGTGTCGTCGCCGGCGTAGGCCAGCGTCAACAGCGTCAGCGGATGCACTTCCATGACCTCGCACAGCTCGGTCAGCTTGTGCAGGGTCGGACTTTTCAAGTCGCGCTCCAGCGTACTCATATAGGTGCGGCTGGACACGTCGGAGAACGCTTCCTGGCTCAAGCCTCGCGCCTTCCTGACTGTCCGTATTGCCGTTGCCAATGAGTGTTTCGCTGTCACTAACTTGGTTTCCCCATAAAAACCAAGATGACAGCCCATTGCGCCCTATAGGGCTACAATCTATAGTGTTCATTCATGGCTGAAAGGCCCGCTTTCGTGCTTTTACGGAAATCCGCAGATGCGGATTCCGACAGAACCGGGGAATCGCATCCGTGTCTTTCCGGCTTCCGACAATTCCGCTTCGGCGCTTCTGTTCTTCTACGGATGCGATGGCTTGCACATCGGTGCTTCCACACGAATGCACGGATGCGTTTCGGCAGTTCTGCGCTTCGGCACCAAAGCGCATTCGCGCATCGTCGGTTTCGTGGAGAAGCTGCCCATGACCCTGCCGCTTGTCACCGCTGATGAACGCGCCCGGCTGCTGGCCCACGGCGCGGCGCTCGCCGCTGGTCAGCGGCTCGACCCGCTGCCCGTGGTGCGCTTGTTCACCCCGGACGCGCATGTGACCTGGCTGCTGGTGTCGCTCGACCCGGCGGATGGCGACACGGCCTACGGCCTGATCGACCTCGGTATCGGTATGCCTGAGCTCGGGATGGTCAAGCTGTCCGACCTGGCGGGCATCGTCGGGCCGCGCAAGCTGCCGGTGCGGCGGGATCGGTATTTCCAGGCGGTGCGCCCGTTATCGGAGTACGTCCGGCTGGCGCAGGAGAACGGCGCGATCACGGACTGATGAAAACCAGCGCGGCCTAGCCAGCCGGGGCGCATCGTGACTATTTCAATCTTGATCAAGACCGTGCAGGTCTGAATCCGCATTCTTGCACCGAAGTGGTGCGATCCTGTTGAAAACAGTCCTGATCTTGGGCGCGGGCTGCGGCACGGTGTTCGGTGCTGCGCGTCATTTTCCTGAAGGCGTAGCCGTCGCATTCAGACGATTTCCGCAACACGCAGAGCCAAATGGTCTTGACACCGACAGTTACAGCCTAACCAATTTTGATGACGACCTGATGGCATTTCGATAGTTCCCGCATCGCGGAAATCGTGGCGACGCATCCCAAACAGAGGGAGGTTTCGCCATGACTGATCGCAGCGCCGAACACTGGTATCCGACAGCGGCCTATCTCTACGTTCTGCACCTTGACGGCCCTGCGCTGGCGTGGGAATACCTGCGCCGAAATCCCGACTACCGCCGCGACTGGCTGCGCCGCCGCCGCCGGCCGGACACGGCGCAGGCGTGGGGCCTGCGCCTGCTGGAAGACCCAGCCCTGGATGCGCGCGACGCGCATCCGGCCTGGTTTCCCGATCACGATGCCGTCGTGCAGGTTTACCCGGACGATGACCCGCCACCCGAAGCCCATGCCTTCGAGTTCTGGCGCGTCCCTGGCCGCAAGCAACTGATCCACGACGGCAAGCGCCTGGTGCTGGTGTCGCATTGGCCCGGCTGCTGCCTGCGGCTCGCGCTCGCGCCGGGCCTGGAAGACGGCATGGCCTACCTCTACGCCACCCGCGCCTGCGCCACGCCCTGCGCGCGCTATCGCACGCTCGCGTCCGAGCTGGACGCATTGGCCGTGGCCACGGTTGCCACGCCTGCGGCGGCGGCCCGTTCCAGGCCCACGACGGCCGCGGTGCTGGAACTGCACACCTTGCAGACGCTCGACGCGACCCTGGCGGGCGCGTCATTGCGCGAAGTGGCCGAAGGGCTGTTCGGCGCCGATGCCGTCGCCGCCGACTGGCACAAGGACAGCGCCTTACGTGCCCGCGTGCGGCGGCTGGTACGTCGTGGCGATGCGCTGATGCGTGGCGGCTATCGCCGCCTGGCACAGCTTCCGCCGCCGTTGCAGTAGGGGGGGACGTTTCGCGTCCCCCGTAGATCGTCCCTTAGCAAGCAGCCTCGCTTTCTTGAAAGTGCCTCTAACCGGCCGCGTGGTGTGGCCGGGCTTGATGGAGGTACATCCCATGCGACCCGCTCCCTTGCGGCCTGCCGCCGCTGCTGTCGCTGCGCCTGCGCAGCCCCAACGCTACCTGACCAACGACGAAGCCGCCGAGTACCTGCGCCTGTCGCCACGCACGCTGGAGAAACAGCGCGTGATCGGCGGCGGCCCGAAGTTCCGCAAGTTCGGCCGCCGCGTCATGTACGCGGTGTCCGACCTCGATGCCTGGGCCGACCAGCGCAGCTACGAGGCGACTTCCGACCCGGAATATGCCGAACGCCACGCGGGCGATTACCGTGATGGCCGCTGATCGCTGGCGCGTGGGTGGCCGTCGCCATGTCCAGCCCGCCAGGGCAAGCCTTGCAGCGCGAACAGCTCGACCTGTTCCGCGCGCTGCCGGGCGACATGGCACCCCGCGACAGCCAGGACTTGATGGCCTTTCCGTTCTTCTCGCTGGCGAAGTCGCGGCGTACCGCGCCGATCGACTTCCGCGCCGGCGGCATCACCATCCGCGTGGAGGGTACGCAGGAGCACGGCATCGCAACGATATGGGATGCCGACCTGCTGATTTGGGCCGCCTCGCAGATCGTGGAGGCGCGCGACGCGGGCTTGCGCCCGTCGCGCTGGATACGCGCCACTCCCTACGAGATCCTGCGCTTCATCGGGCGCGGCACGTCTCTCAACGACTACCTGCGCCTGAAAGCCGCGCTCGACCGGCTGCAATCGACCACGGTGGCCACGTCCATCCGCGAAACCACGGGAAGGCGATTGCATCGCTTCTCGTGGATCAACGAGTGGAAGGAACTGGCCGATGCCAGCGGCGTGCCGCTGGGCATCGAACTGATCCTGCCGGACTGGTTCTATGCGGGCGTGCTCGATGCCGCCTTGGTGCTGACCATCGACCCAGCCTATTTCCGCTTGAAGGGCGGGATCGAGCGCTGGCTGTACCGCCTGGTGCGCAAGCACGGCGGCAAGCAGCCGGGCGGCTGGCAATTCGACTTCCGGCACCTGCACCGCAAGTCGGGCAGCGCTGCGCGCTTCTCCGACTTCGCTTACGACCTGCGCGTCCTGGTGGCGCGGCAGTCGCTGCCCGGCTACGTCCTGGGCATCGAGCGAATGCCGGACGACGGACAAGAACTGCTGACCTTCCGGCCCGTGCTGCACACGGCACGGGGATAACTCGTGGAAAAGGTGTGGACGGCCTCGTGCTATCAGGAGTACCGGGTATCGTGCTATCGGGAGTACGCCTATCGTGCTATCAGGAGTACGAAAACGCCGGAAAGCCAATAACGGCGCGGGTTTGCGGCCCCTCTAACTTCCCTAACAAGAAATACATAACTTTTAGTAGAAGCGCGCCGTTTCGGTGGACAACCGAGAAACGGCACGGCGAACAGCGTTTTGCACGGCAGGTAAAGCCCGGCTTTCCAGCAGGGAGGGCCGCGCCATGATCCTCGCTCTGCTCAACCAGAAAGGCGGTGTCGGCAAGACCACGCTCGCCACGCACATCGCGGGCGAACTGGCGATGCGCGGCCAGCATGTCGTCCTGCTCGATGCCGACCCGCAGGGTTCATCCCTGGACTGGACGCAGCGCAGAAGCCAGCAAGGCTTGCCACGGCTGTTCAGCGCCGTGGGCCTCGCACGCGAAACGCTGCATCAGGAAGCGCCAGAACTCGCCAGGCGGGCCGATCACGTCATCATCGACGGGCCGCCGCGCATCGCCGCCTTGGCGCGCTCCGCGCTGCTGGCGGCCGAGCGCGTGCTGATCCCGGTGCAGCCCAGCCCCTACGACCTCTGGGCCAGCTCGGAAATGGTTTCGCTGATCCGCGAGGCGCAGGTGTTCCGGCCGCTGCTCCGCGCGGCCTTCGTCATCAACCGGCGCGTCAGCACCACCATCATCGGGCGCGAGGCGCGGCAATCGCTCGCCGAACAGCCGCTGCCCGCGCTGCGCTCGGAGGTGCATCAGCGCATCGTCTTCGCCGACAGCGTGGCCGCTGGCCGGCTCGCACGCGAGACAGCGCCCGACAGTGCCGCCGCCCGCGAAATCACCGCCCTGGTGGACGAACTGCTGCGGTGGCCGACATGACAGCGCAGCAGCCACCCAACAGCAAACGCACGGGCAAGCGCGTCGGCATCGGCGCACGTCCGCCCGCGAATCCGCACGCCGAGGCGTGGATTCGTCAGGGCGATGCCGACGCGCTGGGCAAAGGCGACCTCTACACGGCCCGCCTCACGCTCGACATCACGCCCGCCATGCGGGCGCGCATCAAGGTGTCGGCCTTCACGCAAGGCGTGACCGTGGCCGACCTGCTGCGCGGCCTGCTGGAGCGGGAGTTTCCGCCGGAGAACACACCATGAACGCATTCGCTTGGCCTGCCGCGAACGCGGCACCGGCTGCGCCGCTGCCTGCGCTTTCGGCACTCGCCGGACAGGCCGGCAATGTGCCGCTGACGCGCGTTTCGCTGGCCTACCTCGAACATCGCTTCAAGCTCTACCTGCGCTTCGGCGAACCGGCGCGCACGCTTCAGCTCGACCGCTGGCGGCGCTGCGCGGTGTTCCTGCCGGGCGCGATGCTCTGCCGCATCCGCTGGCAGGCCAACGACTACGGCACGATCCGCTGGCAACTCATGGTGATGCAGGCTTGCACACCGCTGGACGCGGCGCAGCGCATCCCCGGTGTTCAGCCGGGCGCGCGCTTGCTCCTACACACCGAAGGCGATGCCAACGTGCGCGCCGTGCTGGAGCGCATCGACGGCATCGAGGCGCTGGGCATCGCTGCCATCGACGTGTCGCCGGCGTACTGGCGCACGCTGGGCAACCGTCTTGCGGCTCGCCTTGCGCTGCCCGAATACACCACCGAGCGGCATACCGCCTGGCTGGCCGGGAAGGTGCTGCCATGACCGCCCCGACCACCACACCCAACGCGCCCGACGTGGCGCCGCGTCCTCGCTCACGCCTGCGCGCTCGCATCGTGCTGGCGACACTGGCCGCCATCGGCTTCGCTGCGCTGGCCTGGGCGGCTTTCGTGTCGCCGCTGCCGCGTCTGACCTACAACCCGTCCGACAGCGTGGCGGTCGGCTGGTATCGCATTGACCCGTTCGACCCGCGCACCGCCTCGCTGCCACGTCCGTTGTCCGTGGACAGCATCGTGCTGGTGCCGCTTCCGGCCACGGCTGCCGCGCTCGCTGCGCAGCGCGGCTACCTGCCGACGCGCGTTCCGCTGCTCAAACGTGTGGGCGCGGTCGCGCCGCAACACGTCTGCATCGTCGCCGGTCAGGTACGCATCGACGGCGTGCCTTCGGCCGCCGTACTGCCCGCCGACCGGCTGGGCCGGGCGCTGCCGTCCTTGCAGCTTTGCCGCCGCCTTGAACCGGGCGAACTGCTCCTGTTGAGCGTGACGAATCCAGCATCGTTCGACAGCCGCTATTTCGGCCCGGTCAGCGCATCCGCCGTGATCGGCGTTGCGCATCCGGTGTGGCCGGAGATACGCCCATGATGGCCGCCGATTCGCTGCGCTCTGACGTGCCATCGGGCATGTCGTTCTGCTGGCTGCTTCAGTGTCGCTGCGCCTGTCGTGCCGGTGCATTCGCACCGCACGTCGCGCAGCATCCGGCGCAGCCGTCCAACGTTCAGGCGTCTTGCCTCGAACGCGCCCGGCCTGCGGCCATTGGCGCTTTCGCCGGCGCGCTGTCTGTTCACGCAGCAGCGCCGCCGGGCCGCCGTTGCCTGGAGCGACAGCGAAGGGCAAAGGCGGAAGGCAAGACAAAAGGACGCGGCACCTGGCCGCGTCGAAAGCCAGTCAGCACATGGGGGGAACGCGGCACGGAGCGGCTTCGCCACCGTGCCGCGTTTGGCGCGAGGGTCGCGCCAATGCTGGCATGTCCGCGTGCTTCGCACGACAGGACACGCCCAAGCTTGCGGGGAGCGCAGCCATGACCGACAGCCGCGACGACGACTTTCGCGTGCGCCCCAGCGCCCCGAAGAACCGGGGCAAGGGCCAGGGGCAGAGCTTCGTTTCCAAGGTGCTCAAGCAGGCCGGCAAAGCCAGCAGCGGCAAGTCGGCAGTACGCCGTCCTGGCGCGGCTGGCACCGGCCAGCGGCCCGGCTCTCGGCTCGGACGTGGCCACACGGCGGCGCGCTTCGCCGGGGCGAAGCTAATGCCCATGTCGCGGCGCGTGACCATCAAGACCTTGCTGGTCAATCACCAGCGGGCCAGCCCGCAATCGCTCGCCAAGCACCTGCGCTACATCGAGCGCGACGGCGCGGGTCGCGATGGCGAACCGGGCCGGGGCTACGGGCCACAGGCCGACGAAGCCGATCTGGACGCCTTCAAGGAACGCTGCGCCGACGACCGGCACCATTTCCGCTTCATCGTCTCGCCCGAGGACGGGGCCGAGCTGGACGACCTGCGCACCTACACCCGGCATCTGGTGAGCCGCATGGAAGCCGACCTGGGCACGCGGCTGGATTGGGTGGCGGTGGATCACTGGAACACCGACAACCCGCACACCCACCTGATCGTGCGCGGGCGCGACGACACCGGCAAAGACCTCATCATCGCGGGTGACTACATCGCCCACGGCTTCCGCCATCGCGCCGCCGAGCTGGCGACCGAGTGGCTGGGGCCGCGCACCGAACTGGAGATTCAGCAGACCTTGAGGCGCGAGGTGGAACAGGAGCGGTGGACGAGCCTGGATCGCACCTTGCAGCGCGAGACCGGCGAGGATGGCCGGGTGCATGTCGAACGGCTCAACGAGCCGAGGTTGCAACGCCAGCGCCTGCTGCTGATCGGCCGCCTGCAACGCTTGCAGCGCCTGGGCCTAGCCGACGAGGTGCAGCCCGGCACCTGGGCCATTCATGCCGATGCCGAGAAGACCTTGCGTGCCCTGGGTGAGCGTGGCGACATCATCCGAACGATGCAGCGGGCCATGAGCGGCCAGCCGCGTGAGCTGGCGGTGTTCGAGCCGGGCGACGATGGTCGCAGCCTCATCGGCCGCGTGGCCGCGAAGGGGCTTGCCGATGAGTTGCACGACCGAGGCTATCTGATCATCGACGGCACGGACGGTAAGGCCCACTACGTTGCACTGAACGCCCGCGACGAACTGGCGAACTATCCCACGGGCGCTGTGGTAGAGGTGAAGGGTTCGACTGAGGTGCGCACGGCCGACAAGAACATCGCCTCGCTGGCGAGCGATGGCCTGTACCGCACCGATCATCACCTGGTAATCGAGCAGGGCCGGGCTACGCCCGGACGCGACCCGCAGGAAGTCGTCGCCGCTCATGTCCGGCGGCTGGAAGCCCTGCGCCGGGCTTGCATCGTGGAGCGCGTGGCCGAAGGGCTATGGAAGGTACCGGACGACCTGGCCGAGCGTGGCCGCCAATACGACGCGCAACGGCTGGGCGATGTAGCCGTAGAGCTGAAATCACACCTTCCTATTGAACGGCAGGCCCGCGTCATCGGCGCGACTTGGCTTGACCAGCAACTGATCGGCGGTGGCCGTGGGCTGGGCAACTTGGGCTTTGGCGGTGATACCAAGCAGGCCATACAGCAGCGAGCCGATTTCCTCGAAGAACAGGGGCTGGCACAGCGCCGCGGGCAGCGCGTCATCCTCGCGCGCAACCTGCTGGGCACGCTACGCAATCGGGAACTAGTGCAGGCCGCGAAAGACATTGCGGCGGAAACCGGCCTAGAGCATCGCCCGGTGGCCGACGGGCAGCGCGTAGCCGGTATCTACCGGCGTTCCATTATGCTCGCCAGCGGGCGCTACGCGATGCTCGATGACGGCATGGGGTTCAGCCTTGTGCCGTGGCGGCCGGTAATTGAGCCGCGACTGGGACAACAGCTTGCCGCAAAGGTTATCGGCGGAAGTGCCTCTTGGGAACTTGGACGAAAGCCCAGTATCGGTATCAGTTAGATATCAAGGGAAGCTGAGTACCAGGCGCAGTCTGCTTGGCTGCTGTGATTCTTCTTAGAGATTCAATCAATGCCATAAACTCCTTGGATTGCCTCAGTGCTTCGCCTCCCGCAGTTTGCAGGTCCAAGACATCCGTAGCCTCGATCGTGAAGGCTGTGGGCACGCGCAGCAGCGAATGCCGGATCTTGTCGTCCGGCACGTCGTTCAGACTTACGCTTACTACGTAGATTTCTGCGTCGGCCGCAAAGGGGCTGTCCGCTTGGCCACGGGTGCGGACAATCTCGGAACGCCAGTGTTGCAGGTCGTCGTTAAGCATGGCCAGCGTCACCTGGGTCTCGCGAGCGCCGGCACCGAAGATCAGCGACTCAAGTACTTGCGTCGTGCTGGGAACTCGGTCGCTACTGTCCACTCTCTCGCTCAGTCCTCGTTCGGAGTTCACCGTCACCAACACGAGTCGGCGCAAGCTTCCGGGCTTGACCTCCGAGAAATTGGCGCTCATTGAGCCCGAAGCTACTAGCCGGTCTAGCATCAGACGTACGCCGAGGTTGTCGGAGACACCACCGTCCACGAGGTGGATATAGGGCCGATCGTGCGCATTGAGGTAGCTGTCTATGCCGCTTTGCAGGATGCGTGATCTGTAATTTTGCCCTCTGACAGGCAAAGATCGGAGAGGCGGCGGACAGGTATTGGCGTTGTTTCGCACCGTTACGGGCGACAGCACCAGCGGTACTGCCGACGAGGCCGCCACCGCGAAAGACAGCGGCGTTGCATCGAGGTCGGAACAGATTAGCCGGAATTGCTCGGTGGTGAAATCGAAAGGGGCACCGGTCGTGAGGTCGGTTGCCGTGATCATCAGTTCGGGCGCGCCCGGTCGTCGGCGCACGTCACCAAAGGTGCGGCCTTCAAAAAGTTCGTCCAAGCGTTGAGCCAGGATCTGGCTGCGCCCAAACCAAGGTGAAGTTAGTCTATAAAGACGCTCAGGCCACAGAGCTTCACGTATGAGTCGCCCCTCAAAAGGCACAAGCAGAAAATCCGGCTCGAAACGAGTCAGCGTGGCATCGCCGAAGGCCGCGAAGTGCGCGGCAAGGATGCTGCCCCCCGACACTCCGCTGACCAGGAACACCTGATCCAACAGAGTGGTCTCCTGGCCCTCTAGCGCGAAGCGTGTGGCCTTGAGTTCGCGCAGCACGCCCAGGCCGAAGGCCGCCGCCCGAGCGCCCCCGCCTGACAGTGTCACCGCTACAACCACCGGTTGGTTGACCTCCGACGGCCTGATGCGTTGGTCGTTCTCGGCGAGAGACATTAAGGCGGCGTCGGAAAGTGTCGGGTTGATCCAAGGACGGTAAGTGGAACACCCTGTCAGAACTACCGTTGCCAGCACACCGGCCAAACTCCATCGTGTGAATTTACACACCTCCAGGCGCTTTACCTCTGCAAGCAGCACCACGCAGCGTTTCGAATAGACAAGAACGAGAAACGCCGGCAATTTTGCGACGAAGCAGAGCCACTCCAGAATGCTGCAGACGTTACAAGAACGGCACCCTACGAATCCCCTTGATGAGGCTCCTCGCGATCCGCGCGAAGTTATGGAATAGCAGCTATTCACGAGCCAGCACTTCTCCAAGCGCTATTGATCCGTTCAAGGCAGGTGGTGATTGCAGACTTTGCATGCCCGAGCAGTGTGTAGGAGCCTTTGAAATCCGCGAGAGCGTTGCCGTGCTCGAAGCAGCTAGCAGCAGCCACCCGACGATCTGTTTGTTCATCTACTGCCTCAAACTCCAAACTAGCTCCCCCAGTTGTCACTGGTCCAACAAGCAACGTCGTTAGGGTGTTGACTGCTCTATTGGGCGTCTCAATGGTCGTAATTGCCACACGCACACGTATGCGGCCTGACGATGCGGGAGCTTCGGACTTAGTTTGGAGATGTCGCAGTTCACTGTTGACGTGATCGAGAAGCTCTCGCACTTGCTCAGCTTCAAGCCCACCTATGCGTCCAGTTGCCGTCACTACCTGAGCATCCTCGACTAATATTTCCCGGTAACGACTGGGTTCAAAGCCTGGCGCCTTGAAGAGCAGAACATTTTCGTACTTCGTTTTTCCCAATACATCGTAATCACCAAGAAACCCTGATCGAGTCATTCCGTTTGAAGCACAGCCAGATAAGGTTGCCGTGAGGCCTGCCAGCAGCACAAAATGGATTAATGAAATAGGGCGTTTCATATATATTTTCATTTATCCCATTTTCAGACAGACGATGCCAGCAACAACCAGCGCAATTCCAACCCAACGTATCAAGGAGGCGGTATCGCCGAACACATACACGCCCACGAAAAACGCGCCCAGCGAACCGATGCCGGTCCAGACCGCATAAGCTGTTCCTATGGGGATCTGTTTAAGAGATAACCATAGGAAAAAGCCGCTGGCTGCCATACAGGCAACTGCAATCGCCGGCCCCACGTAGCGCATCGCTGCATTGGCCGCACCCATCTTGAGGCCTAGTGGCCAACCGATTTCGAACAGGCCGGCAATCAGTAGAACCAACCATGGATTCCATGACAACGGGTTCATATATTTCTCCAAATCTATTCAGTGAAAATTGATTATCAAAGCATCAAAGCATCAAAGAATAGGCAGTAGGCGGTCAATTCGCTCTGCTTCTGATTTCTTCTTAAACTCTCTGATGGCGAGAATCTGTCTCCCCGATCTCTCCGGCCACGAGAGAGATCGGGGGAAGCGTGTGGACAGTTACGCTGAGGGATCAGACCGGTTGCACTGGTTGTTGTACCGCCTCGTGACTCCGTTTGCTGCCCGGCCACTTCATTCCGAACAGCACCTCGTAGAGCAACGGAATCAGGCCAAGCGTCACGAGCGTGCCAAGTGCGAGACCACCGATCATGCCGATGGCCATGCCCTTCCACAGCGGCCCCGCAAACAACATCAGGGGCACGAGACCCGCGATACAGGTCACCTTGGTCATCACGATTGGACGCAGCCGCTGCATCGCAGCTCCCACCAGGGCTTCATGTCGGGCGAGACCTTCCGAGAGGCCGTGTTCAATTTGTTCGAGCAGAAGAACGGCGTTGTTGACGATGATTCCGAACAGCGCAAGCACCCCGAATGTCGCCATGAAGCTGAAAGGAGTGCCTGTTGCCTTCAGTGCAATCACGACCCCAATCAACGTGAAGGGAATCGTTGCGAGAATCACGATCAGCTTGCGGAAGGAGTTGAACTGCCAGATGAATAGCAGCAACATCGCCAGAAGAGCGAACGGCATGTAGTGCGTGAGCGATGCATTCGATTCAGCCGATTCCTCAATTTCTCCACCAAGCTCTATGGCATAGCCTGCAGGTAGTTCAATTGCGGCGATCCGAGGTGCGAGGTGATCCACGATCTCTTGCGCGGTGTATGCGGTGTTCTGCCCCTGAACTGTGACTGTACGAATGAGATTGCGGCGCTGGATCACAGACGGCTCGCTAGCGAGCGTGACATCGGCCACTTGCGCCAGGGAAACCGGCTGGCCACCCGACGCTGGATAGATGGTCGTCGAACCAACGTCCGCAGTGCTGCGCCGATCATTGGACGTCCCGCGCATCACGATTGGCACGCTGGTATCGCCATCTCGGATCACAGAGATCGACTGGCCGATGTAGCGGGTGCCAAGCCAGGCAGCTATGTCGTCGGTGGTGACGCCAGCACGTCGCGCACGATCTTGATCGACCCGAACATCGAGACGGCCGACACGGGTATCCCAGTTGTTCTTGATGTTGGCCGTACCTGGCAGCTCCCGTAGCGCGGACTCAATTTTCGCCGCCGCATTCATCAGCACCTCATGATCCGGCCCACTGACCCGGTAGACGGCTGTGCCGGCTTCGGTAGTGCCTAGCGAGAACCGCTGAGGCTCTGCGCGTACATCTCCATGATGCTGCGCGAAGTAAGCCCGAGTTCGGGCAATCACGACGTCAATGTTGGTGCCTGCCTTGACCGTCACGACAAAGTACGCGATGTTCGATGCTGGCAATGGGGGATTGAGCCCAAGGATGAAGCGCGGCCCACCGTCAGCGACGTAGCCAATGTGATCCGTGATTTCGGGGTTGATTTCTTGATCACCGAGCCAGCCGCTCACTTCCTTCACTTTGGCAAGAGTGAGCCGTGAATCCGTTCCAGGGGCGAGCTGCACTGGTATTTGGAATTGAACTCGGTCGGACTTCGGCAAGAAGTCGTATGGCAGTGTCGTGAATCCGTACAGAGCTACGGCCAATGCACCCGTCATCACACCAACGTAGATCGCCTTGTGGTCAAGCACCCACTCAAGCAACTTGCGATAGCCGCGATAGAAGCGTGTGTTGTAGGTTTGCGCGTCATTCGCCGGTTGATGATGCACTTTGGTGAAGTGGTAGCACAGCAGTGGAGTGACGGTCAGACACAACAGCCAAGATCCGAGTAACGTGAGCGCGAGGACAATGACGAGAGAGCGCAGATACTCACTCGTCGCACTCTGGCCGAAGAAGAACGGGGAGAAGGCGATGACGATAACCAATGAGGACGTCAGCAGCGGCAGTGCGAGGGTACGACCCGCTTCGAGACAAGCCTGTTTGCGGTCTTCACCGGCTGCCAAGCGCCGTTCAATGTCTTCGGCAATCACGATGCCGTTGTCTACCAAGAGCCCCAAAGCGATGATGATGGCTGCCATCGAAACACTTTGCAGCTCGATGTTCAGCGCGCGCATCACGATCAGTGCCCCCAGAATGGTAAGCGGCACGATCATCCCGACGATGAATCCTGTGCGCCATCCCAGGAAAAGGACGACGACGCCGAGCACGATGACAATCGTTTCGATCATCACCTGGTTCATCTTGCCCATTTCACGTTTGACGACGTCTGCCTGGAATGTCACATAGGAGAGCTCGAAACCTGCGGGCAGAAGTTTCTCAAGCTCGGCCACACGGGATTTGAGGGCTACGCCGAATTGCTCCACGTTCTGGCCCGAGGTCATGGACACTGCCATCACTACGGCAGGCTGGCCCTTATAGACTGCAGCAGACTCGGGAGGATCTGCAGGTTGTACCTGCACGCGCGCAAGCTCTCCCAGTGAGATTGAAGGAGCAGGCGAAGCACCGCGCGCACCCTGAGCTTGCGCCATCATGATCGGCAACGCGCGCAGCGAAGCGGCGTCGCGAACCTCTCCACTAACAGCCAGCGAAGCGTTGATGCCACCGATGGCGATTTGCCCGCCTGAAAGCACGACGTTTTGTTTAACGAGTTGATCGATCACCCCTTGTGGGGTCAATCCAAGCTGGGCTAGTTTTGGTCAAATTCGAGATAGACGCGCTCTTCCTGCAAGCCGTAGAAGCTGATGCGATCAACGCCGGGAAGCGCGTATAGGCGATCGCGCATCTCTTTCAACGACACACGCATTTCGCCCATGGAGTAGCCCGGCGCGGTCACCGCAATGGAGGCCACGGCAACACGGCCGAAGTCGTCGTTGACAAATGGCCCCAACGTACCCTGTGGAAGCAGAGGCTGAGCATCGGCAACCTTCGCGCGAACGCGCTGCCATATGGGGGCTAGGTCGGTGTACCGCTCCCAGATCGTGACCTGTATGACGGCCCCGCCCGCGCGAACGGTTGTGGTTACACGCTTGACCTCGGCCAGCTCCCGCAAACGCTCCTCGATCGGACGCGCGATCAACTGCTCAACACGTTCGGCTGGCATGCCAGGGTTCAGAACGGCAACAACCGCATCTCGAATCGTGACCGATGGCTCTTCCTGCGAAGGGAAATTGAGAAACGTGGCAATGCCGGCAACAAGAATGATGACCGCGGCAAGGTAGGTGAGTCTGCTGGCGCGCAGCGCCATTTCTGTGATCTTCATAGCGAAGTCTTCCTGTAGCGGGTCAGCGTCCGGCCAATTGGGTCGTGGCCTTGAGTGGGGTGACTTGTTGCTCGTTCGTCAGCCAACTCGCGCCAGCCGCGACTACCATCTCGCCGCGCTTCAGGCCGCCCACAACGCGAACGTTGTCGCCGCCTGGCTCGCTCTGGAATTGCACTTCCCGGCGGTGCACCTTCTTTCCGGTCACGTCATATACAAACACTGCGGCTTGTCCTGCTTTCTCACTGAGCACCAGTGCCGAATAGGGAAGCATCAGACGATCTGGTGAGGCATCCTTCGCTTCCGGTGCCTTCAGCAATACTTGAACGGCAGACCCGGGTCGAAGACTGCGCGCAAGAGTAGCATCTTGAGGAACGAGCACGACAGGTAAAAGTGAGCCATTTTCAGCACGCAAGCCGATGCGTTGTACCGAAGCACGAACGGGACTTGCTGACTCGCTCAGGCGCAGTTCGGCGACCTGCCCAATTTTGATATTTGCCGCCTGGGTCGTCGATGCAGTCGCAAGGACTTCTACGCCGCTGCGTAGTCCATCCACTTGAAGCACCGGCGCTCCGGCTGCAATATCTGTGAACGGCAGAGCGAGTTTCTCCGCGACGACGCCGTCGAATGGCGCATGAATGGCGGCCCCCCTTCGCGCACGCTCGGCAAGGCCGAATGCGGCCTTTGCATTGCGCACCTGGCCTTCAGCTGCAACCAACTGTGCTTTCACACTCTCGAATGCAGCCGGGGAGATTACGTTGCCCTCAAGCAGCCCCCTTTGCTGCGTTGTCTGCACGATTCTGTCTGCCAATGCGGCTTCCGCAGCAGCGAGTGTCGCCCGAGCCTGTTCTAGGCGGAGTTGCTCGGGCTGAACATCCAACTCAGCCAGAAGCTGTCCGCGAGAGAAGCGATCTCCCACGTCCACATGAAGCTTGCTGATACGCCCGCCAGTCTCGAACCCCAAGGTACTCCGCTCACTGGAGCGAGCTAGACCACTCAATTCAATGCGATTGGCCACAGAACCTACATCCCCCACCGTGAGCAGCTTGACCGCTCGCGGTGGATCGGAAGCAGGCTCCTTCTGACTACCACAGCCGGCAAGCGATGCGAGCAGAACAAACGCGAGGCCGACTTTCTGCATTTGCCAGGACTGGGATTTAAAGGGAGTGCAAGACACGGGAAGGCCTTTCATCAGCGTTTATCAATAGGGGTGAGTTCCAGTTCGCCGCGGGCGAGCGCCTGGAGGGTGTGCATGAGTCGAGAAAGGTCTTCGGCAGCAAACGTCGGAAAACCCATCATTTCGGCGAGGAAGACTCCGTCCAAGGCAAATAGAACGATTCCGGCGATATCGGTGCCGCGTGGAGATTTGCTCGCGTTCTCGTACTGCCTGCGGTACCAGCCGCGCACAGGCTCAAGCAGCGTGGGGTCTTCAGCCACGGCCGCCAGCAATGCAGCGCTCATCTTTTGCATCCCGCCGTCAGGCATAGCCGAGACCTGGCTGGATAGCCAAGGGTCTGGATCGCCGACGAATGGCAGCTCTCGCTCTTCCTGCCCGCCATCAAACGCCGAGACCTGGTCATCAATCATCGTGAGGAGCAGATCGCGCTTGGTCTTGAAGTGGTGCAGGAACGCACCTTTGCTCATTCCTGCCCGTGCAACGACCGCGTCAAGCGTTAGGTGCCCGGCACCTCCCTCCATGACTACGTCACGCGCAGCTTGAAGGATGCGCTCCCGTGTTTGTTGCGCTTTCTTAGAGATGGAGGGGGCTTCAGCGCCGTTGTCCGCCGAATGCGACTCCTCTGGGCTTGATTTCATACGAGTTGCCATGGTGAAACTCCAAAGATGCTTGATTTTTGAACCGTCTGGACGGTATAGTACACGCCATGAACTATGCCCGTCAAGACGGCCTCCTCAATTCACAACCTAGTGGCTCAACATGTCCGATCCCTACGCCCGCCGCGGCCTTACTGCTGTTGCATTCCTATCGATCACGCTTCTCGCCGCGTGCAGCCACTCGCCTCACAGGGTGGAGACATCACGCGTTGAGGTTCCGGCCAAATTCATGAACGAAGCGGGTCTGGCTGTGCAGCAGGTGCCAGCACAAGCACTCCCGGCCGAGTGGTGGACGGCGTACGGTGATCCGCTGATTGACGCGCTGGTGCGCAACGCGCTGGAGCACAACACCGATCTCGCTATTGCAAGAGCGCGGATTGATGAAGCTGTGGCGATCACCCGACGTACACGCGCTTCAATGTTCCCTAGCTTGGCGCTCACGCCCCAAGCAACGCGCGCGCGCGACTTTTCTTTGGCACCGACCATCAGCAGCGATGCCAGGCTTCCGCTGTCGGCTTCATGGGAAGTTGATCTAGCGGGCCGCCTCTCGCATGCCGCTGATGGCGCACGGATGGACGCAGTTGCTGTCGAACAGAACTGGTTCGCGACACGTTGGCAGATCGCCTTTGAGACAGTGTCCGCTGCACTGCAGCAGCGGCAGGCGGCAGAGCTGGAAGATCTGGCAAAAGAGCGACTTCAAGTCGCCGAGCGCCTTGAGCGTCTGACAGAGCAGAAGTTCAAGGCAGGTCAAGCTACGGGCTTTGACATTGAACGCACGCGTTCCGAGGTCATCGCCCTCCGGGTGGAGCAAGAGCAGTTGCGACGCGTACGCGGCGAAGCAACGCATGCCTTGGATGTGCTCGTTGGCCGGATTCCGGGGGCGCTTGGCAGCGGTCCTGCGCTTGCCTCTCTCACCATGCCCGATTGGACTCCCAGAAGCGTGCCAGGCGAATTGCTGCAGCAGCGCCCCGACGTCAGAGCCGCGCAGGCGCGTCTTGCAGCGGCGACGGCGCGATGGAACGCAGCAGAAGGCGAGCGGCTCCCCAAACTTGTGCTCGATTTGAGTGGTGGGCGCCAACGCTTCGAGAACAACGGAACACGTGTGGCAGGGAACATTTTCTCTCTGGGCTTGGGTGTGACGCTTCCGATCTTTGACGGTGGAGCAATACAAGCGGGAATCGACGAGGGCTCAGCACGCAGTCGCGGCGCACAGGCTGACCTGGAACGCACGGTTTTGCTTGCGCTTCAGGATGTGGAGAACGCTTATCTGGGCTGGCAGACCCAGCGGACTTCTCTGCAGCATCAGGTCGATGGTCTTGTCGTCGCTGATCGACTCCTTGACCGCAGTCGACGCCTCTTTGAGGCGGGACAGGTGGATGCGACCGTTGTTGCAGAAGCGGAGCGTGGCACCTTGTCCCAGCGAGCGGCTCTGGTCCGTGCTCGCGCCGACGCAGCCGTGCAATGGGGTGTTCTCGCTAAAGCGCTTTCTGGTTCGCCAGAGCATGTGAATCTGCAATCTTCACCCTGAGTCCTTGAGTTGGAAGAACGCAGCATGGCAGCGAGTTTTAAATACTGAATAGATCGACGATTAGTAGGGGACGCATGGAAATTCGACATCTACGTTGTTTTATGGCGCTCGCCGAGGAACTTCACTTCGCTCGCGCCGCTGCGAAACTGCATATTGAGCAGTCCCCACTGTCTCGCACGATCAAAGAACTCGAAGAGGAGTTAGGAGCACAGCTCTTTATTCGGAACACGAGAAGCACGCGTTTGACACGAGCTGGGTTGATGCTCATGGAGCACGCACCTCGGGTGTTCGCATCCTTGCAACAGGCGCGGGACTGCGTGAAGGCAGCAAAAAATGGCTTTCATGGACAACTCCGCGTCGCCTTGTCAGACGGCGCAACACTACTGTGCTTACCAGCCCTATTGGCGTTGTGTCGCGAGGAGGAGCCCGAGGTTGAGATTCGCTTTTTTGAGGTGCCACTATCCCAACAAATCAAAGGATTGCACGACGACCTGTATGACGTCGGCTTTGCACAGTCCGACGACGTAGGTGATGGAATCGTCGCACTTCCCGCGTGGACTGACACGCTTATGGTGGCGCTGCCAGCTCGGCATCCGTTGCTGGCTCTTAAGCGAATTCCATTGGATGAACTGCTGCGCTACCCGCTAGTGCTATCTGATCCTCAAGTGTGCGAGGGCCACGCCAAGCACATTGAGCGAGTACTTAGCCGGGCTGAAATGCAGCCTCTAGTTGCCGAGCGGGTTACCACTTTCGACCTGATGATGGCGTTGGTATCTGCCGGTTTTGCACTCGGACTTACAGGGGCTGCACACATTGCAGCCTCCCGAGAGCCAGGAGTCGTGGCGAGGCCGCTTTCGACACGCGTACCACCTTTGACGACCTATCTACTCAGACTTGAAGGCGATCCGTTTGACGAGCTTGCGCGCTTCATTCAGCGAGTACAGGCCATCGAATTGCCAGAGTTTCTCAGGTCAACAAAAAGCCGAAATCCCGATCTTCCGGAGGAATTGATGCCATGAGACTCGCCATCACGCTCGTCGCTGCAATGCTAGTCGCATGCGGTCAATCTGATAAACCGCACAAAGCCACTAGTGCAGAAAAGAAAACCCCGACAGTAGAAGAGCTGGTGGCAGACCCGGAACAGCTCAAGAAGTTGCGCCAGCAATGCAAGACGGATCGGCCTACTTTGGGCGAACTGCTTTGCAACCGGGTAGCGGAGGCAACACGTAAGCGGTTCTACGGTGACGGAAAAACGCCATACACACCGCCCAAAGAATCCCCCAAATTCTGAAATTCAGCAATTCAGCAATTCAGCAATTCAGCAATTCAGCAATTCAGCAATTCGCTAGTCTGCCTGAATCTTCTGTTCGGCACGCTGATATTCGCCGGCGCTTACGGAGTCACTCCCTGGCTAGACACAGCGCGAATTCATTCTTTCTTATCGACCTTTCTGCCCCAAACGGTCTTTGACCGGCACTAAGCCAGCACCGATCCTGACGCCTGCGGCACATTTCTAAGCCGCGTTTCCCAAGGGAATCAGCGTAGGAGAGATTGGAGGCGGGGCTATGCAAGGTACGAATGTGCTGTTCGGTCAGATAGCCGTGGTATTCGGCATCGTGATCGCGGGTGTGTGGGGCGCCACACAATGGACGGCAGCAGCCCTTGGCTATCAGGTACGCCTTGGCTCCCCCTGGTTTGATTTCCTCGGCACACCGATCTACCTCCCGTGGAAGCTGTTTGAGTGGTGGTTCTTCTTCGATGCCTACGCGCCACGCGTTTTCGACACGGGCGGTGCCATAGCGGGTGGCAGTGGCTTGCTGGCGGTGGTGGTCGCAGTCTGCATGTCGATCTGGCGCTCTCGTCAATCACGCCTAGTCACGACCTATGGCTCGGCACGCTGGGCAAGTACGGAGGACATTCGCAAAGCCGGCCTTACGCAGCCGATCGGCGTGTTCCTCGGTCAGCACGATGGCAAGTACCTTCGGCATGAAGGCCCGGAACACATCCTCACTTTCGCGCCCACGCGCTCAGGCAAAGGCGTCGGCCTTGTGGTGCCGACGCTGCTTTCTTGGCCTGCATCCGCCGTAGTCCACGACATCAAGGGCGAGAATTGGCAGATCACCGCAGGTTGGCGCTCACGCTACTCACACTGCCTGCTGTTCAATCCGACCGATGCGAAGTCGGCGGCCTACAACCCGCTGCTAGAAGTTCGGCGCGGCGCACATGAAGTGCGTGACGTACAGAACATAGCCGACATTCTGGTCGATCCAGAAGGCGCGCTTGAGAAGCGCAACCATTGGGAGAAGACTTCGCACGCGCTGCTGGTCGGGGCCATCCTGCATGTGCTCTACGCGGGCGAGGACAAGACGCTGCGCGGCGTCGCCAATTTCCTCTCCGATCCGGCCAGCCCCTTCGAGCTGACCTTGCACCGGATGATGACCACACAGCACCTCGTGAACGTGGAAGGTGGTGGCCCGCATCCAGTCGTCGCTTCGGCGGCGCGCGAAGTGCTCAACAAGTCGGACAACGAGCGTTCCGGCGTGTTGAGCACCGCCATGTCGTTCCTGGGCCTCTACCGCGACCCCACGGTGGCCGAAGTCACCTCGCGCTGCGACTGGCGTATCGCCGACCTGATCGCGTCCGAGCATCCGGTGTCGCTTTATCTGGTAGTGCCACCTTCGGATATTTCGCGGACGAAACCGCTCATTCGCCTGATCCTCAACCAGATCGGCCGACGGCTCACCGAATCGCTCGACGGCAGCGACGGCATCGAACGCCGCCACAAGCTGCTGCTGATGCTCGATGAGTTCCCGGCGCTGGGCCGCCTGGACTTCTTCGAGACGGCGCTTGCCTTCATGGCGGGCTACGGAATCCGCAGTTTTCTTATCGCCCAATCGCTCAACCAGATCGACAAAGCCTACGGCCAGAACCATTCGATTCTGGATAACTGCCATGTCCGCGTGACGTTCGCCACCAACGATGAACGCACTGCGAAACGGATCTCCGAAACGCTTGGCACCGCTACCGAACTGCGCGCGCAGCGCAACTATGCCGGGCACAGATTGGCACCGTGGCTGGGGCACCTCATGGTGTCGCGGCAGGAGACGGCCCGCCCGCTACTGACGCCCGGTGAAGTGATGCAGCTTCCGACTGAGGAAGCTGTGGTGATGGTGTCCAGCGTGGCACCGATCAAGGCCAAGAAGCTGCGCTACTACGCCGACGCGAATTTCAAGAACCGCGTTTTACCGCCGCCTGTGCTCGCGGCCGGGCAATACGCGGACGCGCCACCGGCCCGGCCCGACGACTGGAGCGGCCTATCGATCCCAGCCGTGTCAACGGTCCGGGCTGCGGGCCTGTCCGGCGATGGCACAGGCACCGCCGATGACGGCGGCCCACGCCGACAGCCGGAGCTATCCGAAGTCAGCGAATACAGCCCCGAACCGCTGCTCGCCGGCCATGACCTGACTCTGCTCGATGACGACGACGACCTGCCGCTGCCGCTTCCCGGCCAGCTCGACCCGGCCATGCAGCGCACGGCCCGGCTGGCTTCCCTCGACCCCAACGACGGAATCGACTTATGAGCCAATACCGCCTCAATCTGTTCATTCAGCCCGAGCACGCCAAGCGTCTCGAAGAACTGGCCGCCAAGAAAGGCGTGTCCAAGTCGTCCATTGTCGCGGCGGCGCTCGCGTCGTGGCTATCGCCCGATGCTGGCGACCAGCGCGAGGCGGCCATCGCCAAGCGGCTCGATCGCCTGTCGCGGCAGGCCGAGCGCATGGAGCGCGACCAGAACATCCAGATCGAAACACTGGCGCTGTTCATCCGCTACTTCCTGACCGTCAGCACCCCGATTCCCGAAGCCCATCAGGACGCAGCTCGCGCCCAAGGCAAAGCGCGTTTCGAGCAATTCGTGGAGCGGCTCGGCCGCCACCTGCTGCGTGGCCGCAGCCTGGTGCGCGACGTTGTGGAAGAACTGCACCCAGACCCGGCGCGAATGGATGACGCGGAGGCACTGGCTGAAGCGCAGGAGCGTGCCTCATGAGCGCCATTCCGCAAACCCCGCCCGAACTCTCATCCGCCGCAACCTCTCTGGATCGCCGTATCCAGATGCTGCGCACGGCAATGGGGCCAGTCATCGCCGCTGCGCTGGCCGACCCCGACGTGGTGGAAATCATGCTCAACCCCGACCGCACCCTATGGGTGGATCGGTTGTCATCGGGCCGCATGCCGCTGGGCGTGGAGCTGTCCCAAGACGATGGCGAACGCATCATCCGGCTGGTGGCTGCGCACGTCGGCGCAGAGGTGCATCGCGGGCGGCCGCTGCTGACCGCCGAGCTGCCCGAAACCGGCGAGCGGTTCGAGGGCATCTTGCCGCCCGCAGCGCCCGGCCCAGCCTTCGCGCTGCGCAAGCGCGCCGTGAGCATCATCGGGCTGGATCGCTATGTGGCCGACGGCATCTTGACCACAGGCCAGGCCGAGTTCCTGCGCCGCGCCGTGCGTGAGCGCCAGAACATCCTGATCGCCGGGGCGACGAGCAGCGGCAAAACCACACTCGCCAATGCCTTGCTTGCGGAGATCGCCGCCACGGGCGACCGCGTGCTTGTGCTCGAAGACACCATCGAGCTGCAATGCGCAGCCCGCGACCATGTGCCGCTGCGCACCCGCGCTGGCGTCGTGTCTATGACCGAGCTGGTGCGGGCCACGATGCGCCTGCGCCCCGACCGCGTGATCGTCGGCGAGGTACGCGGCGGCGAAGCCCTGGACTTGGTTAAGGTGTGGGGCACCGGCCACCCCGGCGGCATCGCCACCATCCACGCCGGTTCCGCGCTGGGCGCGCTGCTGCGCCTCGAACAGTTGATTCTTGAAGTGGCGGTGAACCCACCGCGTGCGCTGATCGCCGAGGCGGTCAACGTCGTGATCCACATCGCCGGGCGTGGCCGCAAGCGCCGCGTCGAAAGCATCGCCCGTGTCGTCGGTTTCGACGGCACCGGCTATCGCCTGGCGGACGCGCTGGAAACACCGTTTCCCGAGCTGATGCCGGTTCCTCTCGCAGCCGATGCCGCTGCGCCTTCCTCGTCCCTTGACCTACCTGGAGAACTGCCATGACGCAGATGCACGTTCACGCTTTCCGTAATTCCGTAAATCCGGTTTCAACCATCGCACGCCTGCGGCGGCTGGCCGGCCCCGCGCACCACGGCCTGCTGCTGGCCGCAGTCATGCTGATGACGGCGGGCACGGCGAAGGCATCCGGCTCCTCGATGCCGTGGGAAGGCCCGCTGCAATCCATTCTGGAGTCGATTCAGGGGCCGGTGGCACGCATCGTCGCGGTCATCATCATCATCGCCACGGGCCTCGCGCTCGCCTTCGGCGACACGTCGGGCGGCTTTCGCAAGCTGATCCAGATCGTGTTCGGTTTGAGCATCGCGTTCGCCGCGTCCTCGTTCTTCCTCTCGTTCTTCAGCTTCTCCGGCGGGGCTGTCGTATGAGTGGCCCGGATAGCTTCGCGGCCGGCTTCGAGGTGCCGCTACATCGCTCGCTGACCGAGCCGCTCTTGATGGGCGGCGCACCGCGCACGGTGGCGATTGCCAACGGCACGCTAGCCGCTGCCGTCGGGCTGGGCCTGCAACTCTGGATTCCTGGCGTAGTGCTCTGGATCGTCGGTCACTCGCTGGCCGTGTGGGGCGCGAGGGTCGATCCGCAGTTCATGCAGGTCTTCGCCCGGCACATCAAGCACAAGCCGCTGCTGGACGTGTAGGAGACGCCGCCATGCTTAACCTTGCCGAATACCGCCAGCGGCCCGCCTTGCTGGCCGACTGGCTTCCCTGGGCTGGGCTGATCGCGCCGGGCGTGGTGCTGAACAAGGATGGCTCGTTTCAGCGCACGGCGCGCTTTCGCGGGCCTGATCTGGACAGCGCCACGCAGGGCGAATTGATCGCCACGACGGCACGGCTAAACAACGCGTTGCGCCGGCTGGGTTCGGGCTGGGCGCTGTTCGTGGAAGCCGAGCGCCAGTCGGCCGCGGACTATCCGCATTCCGACTTTCCCGAACCGCTGTCCTGGCTGGTGGACGAAGAACGCCGCGCTGCCTTTGAGGAATCGGGGAACCACTACGAAAGCAGCTATCACCTGACGCTAGCCTATCTGCCGCCGGAGGAATCCCGCGCTCGTGCAGCCAAGCTGCTCTACGAGCACGCGCCGGGCGATGGTGTGGACTGGCGCGGTCGGCTTGACGCCTTCCTGGCAGAAACGGATCGGGTTTTCGACCTGCTCGATGGCGTGATGCCAGAAATCGTCTGGTTGGACGATGCCGCGACGCTGACTTATCTTCACGCCACGGTGTCCACGCGGCGCTACCGGCTGGCCGTGCCCGAGGTGCCTTTCCACCTCGACGCACTGCTGGCCGATTCCGCCCTAGTCGGCGGCCTTGCGCCCATGCTGGGTGACCAGCATCTGCGCGTGGTGTCGGTGCGGGGCTTTCCGACCTCGACCTGGCCGGGCCTGCTGGACGACCTCAATCGCCTGGGCTTTGCCTATCGCTGGAGTACCCGGTTTCTCTGCCTCGATAAAGCCGAGGCGGAAAAGGAGCTGGGCCGCCTGCGTCGCCAGTGGTTTGCGAAACGGAAGAATGTCATTGCGCTACTGCGCGAAACCATCTTCCAGCAGGAATCGCCGCTGGTGGACACGGATGCCAGCAACAAGGCGGCCGACGCGGATGCCGCCTTGCAAGAGCTTGGCAGCGATCAAGTCGCCTTCGGCTACCTCACCGCCACGGTGACGGTGTTCGATGACGACCCTGCCGTAGCCGACGAAAAGCTGCGCATGGTGGAACGTGTCATCCAAGGACGTGGCTTCGTCACCATCCCCGAAACCTTAAATGCAGTCGATGCGTGGCTGTCGTCCATACCAGGCAATGCCTATGCCAACGTGCGCCAGCCCATCGTCTCGACGCTGAATCTGGCGCACATGATGCCGGTGTCCGCCGTGTGGGCTGGGCCGGAGAAAAACGCCCATCTCGACGGCCCGCCGCTGATCGTCACGCGCACGGATGGCGCGACGCCGTTCCGGCTGGTGACGCACATCGGCGACGTGGGGCATACGCTGGTCGCGGGGCCGACGGGCATGGGAAAATCTGTCCTGCTGGCGATGCTCGCCTTGCAGTTCCGCCGCTATGGCGGCTCGCGCATCTTCGCCTTCGACATGGGGCGATCCATGCGGGCGACGGTGCTGGGCCTGGGCGGCGAACACTACGACCTCGGCGCGGACGGCGCCATTGCCTTTCAGCCCTTGGCCCGTATCGACAGCGAAGGCTATCGCACCTGGGCCGCCGAGTGGATCGAAGGCCGCCTGCTGCATGAAGGCGTGACCGTCGGCCCCGACGAGAAAGCCGCCATTTGGTCGGCGCTCGGCAGCCTCGCTGGTGCGCCGGTGGAGCAGCGCACGATGACCGGGCTTTCGGTGCTGCTGCAATCGAACGCGCTGCGGCAGGCATTGTCGCCGTATGTGCTGGGCGGCGCGCACGGCAAGCTACTGGATGCCGACCGCGACCGGCTCGGCAGCGGCGACGTGCAGGGCTTTGAGATGGAAGAGCTAATGCACAGCCCCGCCGCCGTGCAAGCGGTGCTGCGCTACTTGTTCGCCCGCTTCGATGCACGTTTCGACGGTGCTCCCACGCTGCTGATTCTCGATGAAGCCTGGCTATTCCTTGATGAACCGTCCTTCGCGGCACGCATCCGGCAATGGTTGAAAACTCTGCGCAAGAAAAACGTGTCGGTGATCTTCGCCACGCAGTCGCTTGCCGACATCAAGGATTCGACCATCGCGCCCGCGATCATCGAAAGCTGCGCGAGCCGGATTTTCTTGCCCAACCCGCAGGCGACCGAGCCGCAGATTCGCACGGTCTACGAGGGCTTTGGCCTCAACAGTCGGCAAATCGAAATCGTCGCCACCGCGCAGCCCAAGCGCGACTACTACTACCAATCGCGCCTGGGCAATCGTCTGTTCGACCTCGACCTGGGGCCAGCCGCGCTCGCCTTCTCGGGCGCATCCACACCGCAAGACCAACGCGACATTGACCGAGTGCTGACGCAGGCCGGCGCTCCCGGCTTCGCCGGTGCGTGGCTACGCCATCGCGGCCTCGATTGGGCCGCCGACCTGCTGCCGTCCTCGCCGTCGGCGGCTTCTTTCCTCGCTACTCAACCCCTGGAGATTTCGCCATGAAGACCCGTGTACTTTCCGTTTCGCTCGCCGCCGCGCTGGCCGGCTCGCTGATGCTCGCTCAGCCAGCGGCGGCGCTCACTTTCGTTGATCCCGTCAACTTGGTGCAGAACACGCTGACTGCCATCCGCACGCTGGAGCAGATCAACAACCAGATCAACCAGCTCCAGAACGAAGCGCAGATGTTGATGAACCAGGCGCGCAACCTGGCGAATCTCGACTTCAACATCGTCAACCGGCTGCGCTCGACGCTCGCCACGACTGAACGCCTGATTGCCGAGGCGCAAGGGCTGGCCTACGACGTGCAGAGCATGGATGCCACGTTCTCGCGCCTGTACCCGGAGCAGTACGCCGCCACCATCAGCGGCGACCGCATGGCACAGGACGCACGCGAACGCTGGAAGAACACGCTCGACGGCCTGCACACCGCGATGCGGATGCAGGCGCAGGTGTCGCAGAACCTGACGCAAGACGAAAGCGCGCTGGCCGACCTCGTGAGCCAAAGCCAATCGGCCACGGGTGCGCTGCAAGCGATGCAGGCAACGAACCAGCTTCTCGCCTTGCAGGCCAAGCAGTCCATCCAGGCCCAGCAGCTCCAGATCACACAAGACAGGGCGGCCTCGCTGGAGCTGGCGCGGCAGGCAGCGGCCACCGAGCGCGCCCGCGAAGTGCGGCGGCGCTTCCTGGGCACCGGCACGCCGTACACACCGCAGTCCGTCAACTTCTACAACAACTGACGGGAGGCGGCCATGCGATGCGTTCCTGTCCTGCTGGCCGTGCTGCTGACCGCATGCGGCCAGCAGCCGGCTGAAGACCTGACCGCCACCTTGGCCGCCGATCCCGTGCGGCTCAAGGCGCTGCGCGCCCAATGCGCAGCCGACCGGCAAACCGCAGGCGAAGACACCTGTCGCGCCGCTGCCGAAGCCTTCCGGCGGCGCTTCTTCACCGGCCAGACTGGGCCGGACGAATACCGGACGCTGGCAGAACTGCCGCCGATTCCGGCGAGTTTCGACACGCCAACCGACGACGCGCCGGAAGGTGATGCGTCGCTCGCCGCTGCGGAGGACACGCCATGAACGACGTAACGATCATCGACAGATTCCTCGATACCTTCTCGCGCTACATCGACTCCGGTTTCGGTCTGCTGCAAGGCGAAGTCGCGTTCCTGACGGCCACTCTCATTGTCATCGACATGACCATTGCCGGTCTGTATTGGGCCATGAGCCATGCGACCGGCCAGGGCGAGGACGTGATCGCCAAGCTGCTGCGCAAGGTGCTTTACGTCGGTGCCTTCGCCTACATCATCGGTAACTTCAATTGGCTGTCGAGCATCGTGTTCCGCTCGTTCGCCGGGCTAGGCATCACCGCCACTGGCTCGGCCATAACGATGGAGAACTTCTTGCAGCCGGGTCGGCTTGCCAAGACCGGCATCGACGCCGCTGCGCCGATCCTCGACCAGATCGGTGACATGGCCGGCTTCCCCGAAGTGTTCGTGAACCTCGACCCCATCGTGGTGCTGTTCATCGCTTGGCTGGTGGTGATCCTCTGTTTCTTCGTGCTCGCGGTTCAGCTTTTCATCACGTTGATCGAGTTCAAGCTGACCACGCTTGCCGGCTTCGTCTTGATCCCGTTTGCGCTCTGGAACAAAACCTCGTTCCTCGCGGAAAAGGTGCTCGGCAATGTGGTTTCGTCAGGCATCAAGGTCTTGGTGCTGGCGGTAATCGTCGGCATCGGCTCGGGCCTGTTCGCGGAGTTCCAGGTTCATCCCGACGAGCCTTCCATCGACCATGCGCTTGTCGTGATGCTGGCTTCGCTTGCCTTGCTGGCGCTGGGCATCTTCGGCCCCGGCATCGCCACGGGCCTTGTGTCCGGTGCGCCGCAGCTCGGCGCGGGTGCGATGGCGGGCGCTGCCGTCGGCGCGGTAGGCACGGGTGTTGCCATCGGTGCCGCCGCGACCGGCGTGGGCGGTGCCGTCATGGCGGGCGCACGCATGGCCCCGGCCGCCGCAAAGCTGGCCGGGAGCGGCGCACGCGCCGCCACGTCGGCGGCCAGCAGCGCCAAGTCCGCATTCCAGGCCGGTTCCGCCGCTGCGGGCGGCGGGGCTAAAGGCGCGGCTGCGGGCCTCGGCAATGTCGCCAAGACCGGCGCGCAAGCGGCAGGCCGCCGAGCTGCATCGGGCGCTTCCGCTGCCGGTCAGAAGGTGGCCGACTCCTTCCGGGCAGGATGGAACGGTGCGGATGTCGGCGCTGCCGGTTCCGGCCAGGCCGCCGCAGGCGAAGGCGCAGCCAGCGCGCCGAAGCAAGAGCAACCCGCCTGGGCAAAGCGGATGCACCGCCGCCAGCAGATCACCCATGCCGCAACCACCGCAGCCCACACGCTGCGCAGTGGCGACGGCGGCGGCTCAGGGCAAGGCCCAAGCCTGCGCCCCGATGCGTGACCCGATACCTGACCACCAAGGAGAACCCTATGCGATTCAAACGCCCGCAGGTGCGCTATGCCGACACGCCGCAGCCTGCCACCCCGTACCAATCCGCCGCGCAGGTGTGGGACGAGCGCATCGGCTCGGCCCGCGTCCAGGCCAAGAACTGGCGTTTTATGGCCTTCGGCTGCCTCACGCTTGCGCTGCTGATGGCCGGTGGCCTGGTGTGGCGCTCGGCGCAGTCCATCGTCACCCCTTACGTCATCGAGGTCGATCAGTCGGGGCAGGTGCGCGCCGTCGGCGAAGCCGCCACGCCGTACCGGCCCGCCGATGCGCAGATCGCGCACCACCTGGCGCGCTTCGTGACGCTGGTGCGCTCGCTGTCTATCGATCCCATCGTGGTGCGGCAAAACTGGCTGGACGCCTACGACTACACCACCGACAAAGGCGCGGCGGTGCTCAACGACTACGCCAGCAAGAACGATCCTTTCGCCCGTGTTGGCCGCGAGTCGGTGACGGTGCAGATCACCAGCGTGGTACGCGCCAGCGATGCCTCGTTCAACGTCCGTTGGACGGAGCAACGGTTCATCAACGGTGCCCCCGCCGGGACCGAGCGATGGAACGCGGTGCTTTCCACCGTCCTGCAAACCCCGCGCACCGAACAGCGCCTGCGCAAGAACCCGCTGGGTATCTACGTCAACGGCCTGTCGTGGAGCCGCGAACTGGATTCTTCTGAAGGAGCCAAGCCATGAACCTGTCTTTCCGCTTATACGCTTTCGCGCTGACCGTGGTGGCCCTGTCGGGCTGCGCTTCGCAGGGCAAGCCGCCTCCGTCCATTTCGCTCGATGAGCCGGTGCAGGCACAGCCGCTGCCGGAGCCGCCTGCTCCAGTGGAAGTCGTCGCCATGCCCGAGCCGCTGGCGCTGCCAGCGCAGTTGAAGCCGCTGCACGAGTTGGACGCGGCCCCGGCTAAGCCGGAGCCGGCCGATGAGAAGGTGCGCGTTTCCCGTGCCAATGCCGAGGCGCGCATCGCGCCCACGCGCGAGGGCTACGTCAATGCGATTCAGGTGTGGCCCTTCACCGATGGTGCGCTCTACCAAGTCTATGCCGCGCCGGGACGCGTGACCGTGGTTTCCTTGCAGCCGGGCGAGGAACTAGTGACGGTCGCAGCCGGCGATACCGTGCGCTGGATCGTCGGTGACACGTCCAGCGGCAGCGGCGACGCGATGCGCATCAATGTGCTGGTCAAGCCCATCCGCTCAGGCCTCAAGACGAATTTGGTCATCACCACCAGTCGCAGAACATACCTGCTGGAACTGACCTCGACGGAAAAGGCATGGATGGCGTCGGTGTCCTGGGACTACCCAAAAGACCGGATGTTGGCCTTGCAGCGCCAGTCGCAGGCGGCTAGCGCCGCCGCACCGGTCGATACCGGACTGTCGCTGGAGAAGATCCGCTTCCGATATTCCGTCTCAGGCAGCAATCCGCCGTGGAAGCCGCTGCGCGCCTTCGACGATGGCGAGAAGGTCTATATCCAGTTCCCGCCGGGAATCGCCCAAGGCGAGCTGCCACCGCTGTTCGTCATCGGCGCGCAGGGCGACGGACAACTGGTGAATTACCGTTTTCGCTCGCCTTACTACATCGTGGATCGGCTGTTCGGCGCGGCCGAACTGCGCCTGGGCGGCGACAAGGGTGACGTGGTGCGTATCGAACGCACGGATGGCTTGGCGCGGAGGAACTGACCATGAGCCAGGACGACACTCCCGACCTCGCCACGCCGCATGCGGGCAAGGTGGCACCCGAGGCAGTTGCGCTGCGCGCCCAACCGCGCCCGGTCACGCGCCTGAACCGGCGCACGCTGGCCATCCTCGTCGGCGGTCTCTCGGTCGCTGTGCTCGGCGCGCTGATGTGGTCGCTGCAACCGCAGCGGCGCGGTGCAGGCGAGCAGACCGAGCTTTACAACGTCGATCGCGTCTCGAAGTCCGAAGGGTTGGACGCGCTGCCGGCGGACTACTCGAAGCTGCCGCCCCCCTTGGCGGCATCCGTGCCGGAGTTGGGGCCGCCGCTGCCAGGCGATCTTGGCCCGGCCATTGTGAAGTCGCAGCAGCCGGTGACGGCCGCCTACGCGGCCCCCGGCAACGACCCCAACGACGCGTTGCGCAAGGAAGCCGAAGCAGCAGCGGCATCGGCGGTGTTCTTCCGCTCTGGTTCGCAGAAGGCCGCGCCGGTGGCGCAGACACAGGTAGCCGCTGCGCCGGGCTTCACCGCCAATGCGGCCTTCGACCCGCTGGCGGCCGGGCCTGCGTCGACGGCGGCCCAGCCCGCCGACCCGACCGCCGTGCAGAACCGGCAAGACCAGAAAGAGGCATTCCAGAAAGCCGGAACCACGGAAGCCCGTGATTCCGGCAACCTGACGCTGCCGGCGTCGCCGTATCAGGTCATGGCCGGAACGGTGGTCGCCGGGGCGCTGGTGACGGGCATCAAGTCGGACTTGCCGGGCGATGTGATCGCCACAGTGACGGAGCCGGTCTATGACACGGCTACCGGCAAGTTCCTGCTGATCCCGCAGGGGTCACGCATCCTGGGCAAATACAACAGCCAGGTCAGCTACGGGCAGAGCCGCGTGCAAGTGGTGTGGAACCGGATCATCCTGCCCGACACGTCTTCGCTCAAGCTCGACAACTTGGCCGGCACCGATCCGGCCGGCTACGCCGGCTTGGAAGATGATGTGGATTGGCATTGGGATCGCGTCTTTGCCGGTGCGGCACTGACGACGCTACTGGGCATCGGTGCCGAACTGGCTGCGCCGGAGAACCGGCAGGACGGTGATCGCGTCATCATCGCCGGCCGCGATAGCGCCCAGGACAGCATCAATCAGGTCGGTCAGGAGATGACCCGGCGCAACCTCAACATCCAGCCCACCTTGACGGAGCGCCCCGGCTTGCCGGTTCGCATCATCGTCAACCGCGATCTGGTGCTGCGGCCGTACCAGCCACTTTTCTTCAACAGGGGGACTTCGCGATGACGACGCGCAAGCTACGGCTCGGGCCGCTGCCGAAAACGGAATCCACGAAGCTGACTTTTGCTTGCCCGGCCAGCCTGAAAGCCGACCTCGACCGCTACGCTACGCTGCACGCGCAGACCTACGGCGAGGCGGTCGATGCCACGGTGCTAATTCCGCACATGCTAGAAGCCTTCATGGTCGGAGATCGGGGATTCAGGAAGGGAGGCGCGGGCAAGGCCGCGCCGCCGAAGCCAAGCTGATGATGCCGGTTTCCGCTGGCGGCCATCCCTCAAACGCGCAGCCCAAGGCTGCGCGTTCTTCATTCTGGAGGACGGCGACCGATTGGGCTATGAAGACCAAACGCGGCTACCGCCTGCAGGCAACCGCCCCCGATGCAGCACGCTCGGGCTTTCTACCGCGAAGCTCCTATGTGGCTCCCAGCCCACAACGCCACAGCCCCGCAAGGCGGCCCGAAGTAGAGCCAAACCCGCACCCCATATAGACTTCCGGCCATCAGGCTGATTTCAACAATCGCTTGACTGCGGACATTTTTTATGCGCGAATGGATGCGCCGCGAACACTCAGCCCGGCGGTCGTGTCTTGGCGAAGGCCGGCACGCGCGCGGCGAACTGATCCAGCCACGCCACCAACTTGGGATGATCTTTGCGCCAGCCGCCGGCGAGACGAAGATCGAGATAGCCGAGCGCGCAGGCGAGCGCGATCTGGCCGACATCGGGCACGGCAGCGAGCGCCGGCGGCGATGCCTCGAGCACGGCCAAAGCGCGGCTGATCTTGCCTTGCTGCCGATCGATCCAGCTTTGCAGCCGCATCGGCGGCTCGCGGAAGCGACCTTCGTAGACGATGGAGAGCGCCGCATCGAGAATGCCGTCGCACAGAGCCTGCAGGCGCAGCGCGGCGAAGCGCGCTTCCGGAGCTGCCGGCAAAACGCGACCGCCCCCGGCGAGATGATCGAAATATTCGACGATCACGCGCGAGTCGAACAAGGTCGTGCCGTCCTCGAGAATCAGCGTCGGAATCTTGCCGAGCGCGTTCTGCGCGAGAAACCCGGGCTCCGGCGCGATCGTCTCGGCATCCTGCAGGGTGATGCTGTCGGCCAGGCCGAGCACCTCGGCGGCGATCTTCACCTTGCGGACGAAAGGCGACGCGGGGCTGTGACGCAGGATCATCATGGGCAAATTCCAGTGCTCGCGCGGGCCTCATGGGCCCGCGCCGGTGACGACAAAAGGCTCCGGGATGGCGCGCGCCGACGGCACGCGCTCCCCCAAGGCTTTTGCACACGGACGCGCCGCTCTCGCAAGCGCGTCGTCGCGTTCTGTCAGCTAACGACCAGATTGACGGCCTTCGGCCCCTTGCCCTTCTTGTCGGGCTCGACGTCGAACGAGATCTTCTGACCTTCATTCAGCGTCTTCAAACCTGCCTGCTCCACGGCGGTGATGTGCACGAACACATCGCGTGCGCCGTCGTCCGGTTTGATAAAGCCGTAGCCCCGCTCGGTGTTGAAAAACTTCACAACGCCAGTTTGCGCCATTTCAGTCGATCCTCCCCACGATCGCCGGCCCCACGCACGGCGAGTGACACGGCTTTCAGAAACGGGGAAAGCATCGGCCTCTTGAGGGGCCTCAGTTTAATCCGCCGGCCCCCCTGAAGGAGCAGAACGCCATTGCCAGTTCCCGAACTACACACCAAGTGCGGGCGTCGGGAAAGGGGTCTTGTATGCTGCTAAAGTCTCGGGAGGCGGGTTGTGGTCATTAATTCTCGCCGGACAGCCAGTCCAGCCGGTAGCTGCCGTTGTTTATTTCGCGTCCCAGTAATCGGGCGAGGACCGGCAGCAGCACCTTGAGCTCGGCTTCGAGCGTCCAGGGCGGGTTGACCAGGATAAGCCCCGAGCCGTTGAGCCGGCTCTGGTCGCTGACCGCCGACACCAGATGCTCGGCGCGCAGCACCTTCGCGATCCCCAGCTTGCGCACCCGCTTGGCCAGGGCATCGGCTTCGCCGCGCCCCTTAATCGGGTACCACAGTGCATAGATCCCGGTGGCCCATTTGCGATGCGCGATGCCGAGCAGGTGCGACAGGCGGTGGAAGTCGGCCTCTTCCTCGAACGGCGGATCGACCAGCACCAGACCGCGCCGCTCCGGCGGCGGCACATAGGCGCCGAGCGCCGTCCACCCGTCGATGGCAATCGTCTTGATGCGGCCGTCATTGTCGAGGTGGCGGACAAGCTGGCGGACGGCGGCGGGCTCGAGCTCGCAGGCGATCAGCTTGTCCTGCGGTCGCAGAAAAGCGCGCGCCACCGCCGGCGAGCCGGGATAAACCTTGATCTGGCCGCGTTCGTTCAGTGCGCCGATAACGTCGAAATAGGGCTTCAATAGCGCGGCCGCATCCGCAGGAATGTGACCGGTATCGGCTGCCGCCATCAGCCGGCCGATACCGGCGGACCACTCGCCGCCGCGCCGCGCCTCGCTGGTTGTCAGGTCATACAGCCCCTCCCCCGCATGCGTATCGATCACGCGAAAAGCCGCCGGTTTTTCGCGGAGATAGTTGAGGATGCGGCACAGGACGACGTGCTTGAAGACATCGGCGAAGTTGCCGGCATGAAAGGCGTGGCGATAGTTCATGACTGGCCGCTTAGGGCAAAACGATCGAAGCTTCAACGCCGGTCACGTCGCAGACCGAATTCCCGGCGCGGCGGCACGTAGCGCGGCGGCGGCTCGGAGCGGCGGAACAGTTGCTGCATGGCATGGCGCAATGTCGCGATCAGACGCTGCGTGGACATGGCCATCTGTGCCTGCGGCGGCAACAGCGTTGCCATCAATCGACCGCATAGAATCACGATCAGTTTCGCCGATACCCAGAACACCGCCATCATGCCGGCCAGGTGCAGGCCAGGCGACAACGCCGGCACCGCCGATCCGGCCGCCGGCCAAACCGCGAGATAAGTGAGGCCGACGAACCAGACGGCAAAGGAGATGTGGTTCCTGACGCGGTCCATGAATAGCCCAGGCATCCGGCGCAAGCGCGCTCGCGGCGCTGGCACAAAATCGCGCCGGTGACGGGGCCATGTAAAGCGTCACGACCTCGCCGACGGCGCCTTCTCCGCATTCGCAGCAGTTCAGCCTTAGCGTCCGCTTAATGCGATCGCAGAGACGCCGCACGAATAAACAGGCGTTATCGGCCACCTCGAATGGCGGGCATCGCAACCTTGTCGCGGCGGCATGCACGACGCGCCGTTTCGGGACAATCGTGAAAGGTAAAATCCCTCGACATGCAGACGCGCACTTCGCTCAGACGCTTGCTGTCGCAGGTGACCGCGATCTGCTGCTGCGTCAAACCCGGATTCGCCTTGAGGAACGCCGCCGCCACGTCGCCTGGCGACACCATGATGGGCTTGTCGTGGTCCAGATAGGTTTCGGGAATCTTCACCGCCGCGCGCGCCTTGCGCACAGTCTCGAAATAGGCATTCGGCGAAAGGCCGGAGCAGGTGCCGTGCTTGTCCCATTCGTGATAGACGAGGCGCGGGCTTGGCATCAGATCGAGCATCGCCCCGACAATGGCGCGGTTGAGCCGCGGCGCCGGCACCTTGCAATATTCGGGAAAGCCCCGGTCGTATTGCGGCCACAGCCCATGAACGACGAAGGCAAACGGGCGGCCTTCGCATTGAACGTCGGCGTTGCGCCGGCCGCCGCGTTCGGCCGAGGCCTCGCAATAGGACGGCGACCACGACAGCGACAGCACGTAAAAATCAAACTGTCCCGGCGCATTCTGCCGGCGATCTTGCTGCGCCCTTGCATCCTGGGCGAATGCGACGACAGCAAAAAGAAACACGAAACAGCCTGTGACCGCGCCGGCGCGAGCGCCTTTGGCTAGCCACTTCAGCGCGGGGGCTGAACGTCCGGCATATTCGCACCACCCCATGAAAGCTCCCATCAGAACAAATCCGGAATTGATTTACACCAAGGGTTCCGCGACCCTAGCGCAGGCGCGAGAACAAATCAAGAACATTGCCGGCAGGTAAACCTGGCCGGGTAGTTGGAAAGATCAAAAGCAGGGTTGGCCCTCAGGGCCGCGCCATCTTGCAGGCCGGGCTATAGGCCATGCTCTGGTCGAAACCGGCGACACAGAAAGTGACGCCCCAGGTGGCGCCGATCATTCCACCGCCTTCCGTGATGAAATAACTCACCAGATGTTTGCGGCCGGTCGAAACGTCGGCCACCGCCGTGCAGAAACGGCGCGGTACGGTGCCTTTGGCCCAAGGGCTGTAAGCAATCTGGCGGACCTTTTCATAACCGAGGATCTGGACATTGGTGTTCCAGAACCGGGCCTGCGTGCTTTCAAAGCGGCTGGTGATTTCGCCCAAGGCAGCCTCGCACGGCGGCACGTCCCCGTCGTAGTTCGGCCCTGACAGGTAAATGCCCTTCTCGATCCAGCCCGCAGCGCGAGCCGTACCCGGCTGAGCAGCCCAAGCCATGACGATCGCCGCCGCCGCGACCGATGCCAACCGTGCAATCCTGATGAAGCAAAGCATGAACCGAACTCCCGCTGTCGCCGCTATTCTATCCCAGCCCCTGCGCCATCGGAAGCGCGCAAAGAGCACACCGTTTCGCCATTGCACCGAGTCAGGCCGTTTTTCGCGATCGATGCCCACAGATTTGCGCTCGCCTGCCCGAGTTGACCACAGATTCGGTGAGCCCAGGACTCGTGACTCGGCTTGCATCGCCGCATTATCCGCCGCGCACGAACCTGAGTCGCGTTCCTGGATTCGTTGCGATTGGGGCCGGCACCTGCGTCGGCCGAAGCGTTTTGTCATCGGCCTTTGGTGCTGCCCTGTATTGGTGGGCGTTAAGCGTTGAGGAGTGGCGTCGCGTGGCTGCATGCGGCTGCGTAGCGTGTGCTTGTCAGCATCGCGTTGTCTGCGTTCGCGTAAAGTTGTGTTTGTATCGTTGCGGGGCTGGCTGTCGGCGAGAAGCGCCGGCAGCCACGCCGGCTCTTTTCAGAAGAAATTTCTGCCGTCACGAACGCCAGTTGCCGAGCACGGCCTGCGCCAAAGTCAGCGCGGCGACCGCTGCCGTGTCGGCGCGCAGGATCAATGGTCCAAGCGACAGCCGCACGACGTTCGGACGCTGCATCAGCAGTGCGCGCTCATCTTTGGAAAAACCGCCTTCGGGGCCGATCAGCACCGCGATTGGCATGGGCGCCACCGCCACGTCCGACAACAGCGCGCCCGGCAGGGGCCGCGCGCGGGTCAAAGCCTCGATCGGATCGGAAACATCGGCATCCTCATCGCAGAAGATCAGCAGCCGGGCGGGATCGTACGACACGATCGTCTTGAGCTGCGCCGGCTCGGCGACCTCGGCGATGTTGAGGACCCCGCATTGCTGCGCTGCCTCGACGACATTGGCGCGCATGCGCTCGGTGTTGATGCGGGTGACTTGTGTGTGCTGGGTCAGCACCGGGCGCAACCGCGAGACGCCGAGTTCGACAGCCTTCTGCACCATGTAGTCGAGCCGGGCATGCTTCAGCGGCGCAAACAGGAAGTCGAGATCGGTGGCGTCGGGCTGCGGCCGCAATTGCCGCTCGAGCCTGGCGGCGAGACGCTTGGTCGAGCCCGTCAGCTCGGCACCCCACTCGCCGTCGCGGCCGTTGAACAAAAGCACAGCGTCGCCCGCGGACAATCTCAGGACGTTGCCGAGATGATTCGCCTGGTCGCGATCGAGGGGAACCTCGGCGCCGACGGCGAGCGGCACATCGAGATAAACACGCGGCGTGCGAAAATCGTAGAGAGGCATGATTCCGGTCGGCTCCGGCTCGGTTTCGGGGGCGTCGGAGCACGCCGGCGGGGCGTCGATTTAGCGCAAAATGCCGCCTTCCCGACGTATTCGACAGGTTGTTATAAGCTTTGAAACGCCTCGCTGCCTAATCCTGCGGGCCGGGAAAGGATCCGATGACCATGAGCCGCCGGGCTCTCACAATTGCCACTTGCCTCGCTCCGCTGGTCGTCAATGCGCCGGCGATGGCGCAGGGCGCATGGCCGGCGCCGTCTCAGACGCAGGGACAGGCGGCCCAGCCCCCCCAGCAGGCCCCCGCCGGCGCCTGGCCCGCGCCGAATGCGGCGCAATCGGCTCCCCAAGGCGCCTGGCCGGCGCCGCAGGCCTCGCAAGGCGCGGCGCCGCAGCAATTTGTGCCGCCGCCCGGTTTCGGGCCCATGGGCGCCCAGCAACAGCAGGAGCCGCCCTGCCTGAAGGATTTCGTCAAGCTGCGCACCGAGGCGGAAAAAAAGCGCGGCGCGATCGAGCAAGCTGGCAAGAAGAAGGTCGGTCCGGCTGTCGCCTGCCGCCTGTTCAACGATTATTCCGCCTCCGAGGTTAAGCTCATCAAGTTCGTTTCGGACAACGCCGACAAGTGCGGCATGCCGAAGGAACTGCTCGAGAACCTGAACAAGGGTCACGCCCAGACGACACAGATCCGCACGCGGGTTTGTGAAGTGGCGGCTGCTCCGCCGCGGCCGGCCGGTCCGAGCCTGAGCGACGCCCTGAGCGCTCCCGTTCCGGACTCCTCGAACGTGAAGCGCGGCCACGGCACCTTCGACACGCTGAGCGGTTCGCCGCTGACGCGATGAGCGAAACTGGCGGACGCGTCGCCGATTCCACCGGCAACTGGGTCGACCTCTACGCCCCGGGCAGCTTCCGCCCCTATCTGCGTCTTGCCCGCCTCGACCGGCCGATCGGTTCATGGCTTCTGTTGATGCCGTGCTGGTGGTCCGTCGGATTGACCGGCCTGACGATGGAGCGGCTGCCTAACCTTTGGCACGTCGTGCTGTTTTTCATTGGCGCCTTCGCCATGCGCGGCGCCGGCTGCACCTGGAACGACCTGGTCGATCGCGACCTCGACGGCAAGGTCGAACGCACGCGGTCGCGTCCCATACCCTCCGGACAGGTAACGCCGAAACAGGCCGCCGTTTTCCTGGTGGCGCAGGTCCTCGTCGGCCTCGTCGTGCTGCTGCAGTTCAACCGCTTCACCATCCTGACCGGGCTCGCATCCCTGCTCGTGGTCGCAATTTATCCGTTCATGAAGCGCGTCACCTACTGGCCGCAGGTGTTCCTTGGCCTCGCGTTCTCGTGGGGCGCGCTGATGGGCTGGCCGGCCGCCTTCGGCCGGCTCGATTGGGCCCCGGTCGTTCTCTACGCCGGCGCGATCTGCTGGGTGATCGCCTACGACACCATTTACGCCCATCAGGACCGCGAGGACGACATGATGATCGGCATCAAGTCCACCGCCCTTCTGTTCGGCACAGAAACGACGCGGGCGTTGACGGTGTTCTATTCCGCCGCGGTGGTGCTGATCGGCGTCGCCTGCATCATGGCCGGGGCCGGATGGATCACGCTCGTCGGCCTCGCCGGCTTCGCGGCACATCTGGCCTGGCAAGTCCGCCGCATCGACATCGACGACCCGGCATTGTGCCTGCGGCTGTTCCGCTCCAATCGCGACGCCGGGCTGATCCTGTTCGCCGCGATGCTGATCGACGCCGCCGTTTAGGCCGTCGCTAGAAATCCGCCGGGCTCTTCGTCGTGTTCCCCGCGCGCTGCGGCACGACGACGGGCCAGCCGCGTGATCGCTGTGACGCCTGTTTGCTCGCCGCATCGTCCGGCCCGATCGAGCCGGTCACCACGTCGTCGGCGTCATCCTCTTCCAGGCCATCCGCGCCGGGAATCGCATCGAGGATTTTCCTGAGCTTGTCCTTGTCGGTGTTGCCGACCGAGCCGGTGTAATCCTTGCCGCCATTCTTGGCCGCATAGACCGCGCGCGCCTTGGCGGCGACGACTTCGCCGGGAATCGCGTCGGGCCGGCACGGGCGGCGCCCGCTCTTGCGCCGCATCAGATCGACGTGGATGTGGTTGTAATGCGCGGCATTGTAGCCGGGCGCCAGCACGGTGTTGAAGGTGTCGCAGGCGGCGAGCTGCACGTCGTGCAGGAAGCCCTGCTCTTCCGGCGTACCGCGCCAGCCCCTTTGCACCGAGATCTTGCGGCCGTCGGCCAGCGTGAAACCCGCGATGTCGAGCGCGTTGCCGAAAGCGTGTTCGGAAATGCCGCTGCCGCCCGCGCCGTTCATCTGCCGGCACGAATAGGCCGAGATCTGCCGGATCTCCGCGACCGGCGAGCCGAACCAGCGCAACGCCGCCGGCTGCACGCCGCCCGCTACCCAGCGATCGAGCGCGGAGACGATCGGGCACGACAAGGTCGCCGATGGCGTCAGCGTCGCCGGTGCGATCGAGCCGGTGCGGATCGGCGCATCGAAACGGGAGTCGCGCGCCGGACCGAGCGCCGGCGGCGCGTAGGTCGTCTGCCGCTGCGGCGGTTCGTTATAGGTCGGTTGCTGACGCCGGCTGTTCGGCAGAATGGCGTCGTCCGGGATATCGTCGGCCGGCGGCTCATTGACGCCGGGCGCATAGATCGACATCGGCGCGGCACCGGCCGGCGCGCTGCGCGGCTGCTGATAGGTTGGCGGCGACGAAGGCTGATAGGTCTGCGGCGCGCTGACCTGAGGCGCGCTGTTCTGCGGCGCATTGTATTGAGGCGCGATCGGCTGCGGCGTATTGGCCGGCGGCGGCCCCTGCATCCAGCGCATCTGACCGTTATCCGGCGGCGGCGCGTAATTCGCGGGCCCCTGCTGCACCGGACGCGCCCGGTCGGCCGGCCAATCCGGCATGCTGCCGCTGCCGACCCGGCCCGGCGGTCGTGGCGGCGCGTCGGCGTAGCCTAGGCTCTGACTGCTCTCGCCCAGCGCCAGCACCTTCAACGGAAAGTCGGCGCCGCAAACGCCCGGTCCTGCGATTGGCTCCGCCCGCACGACGGCGCCGCCAAGCTTCACGGCACCCGATTGCATGCACTGCGCCTCGGCCTGGCCGCGCCACGCGGCGCGCTCGACGCCCCACATGCCGCTGCGGCCGCAGCCGGCGAGCGCCAGCAACGCAGCAAAGCCACAGCCAAGGAAAAAACGCGGACCGGCCTTCATGACCGGTAAAATGCGGCCTCTATAATTAATGAGACTTCAATGCTTTGGGAGAGGAAATCGGTAGGGATAAGGAACCGTTAATGCCGGCTCCGGCGCGCAATCGCCAAAAAAATCCGCCCCGTTGCCGGGGCGGATCGCATCGCGAACGCGGCCGGAAATTACTGCCTCGCCGCCTTGATGCCGAGCACCTTGCCGATCTCGACGACCTTGTCGCTCTGCTCCTTGAGCGCCGCCGTGAACTCGGCAGGCGAGCCCGGATTGACGACCTGGCCCGTGGCGGCGAGCTTCGGATTGATCGCCGGATCGTTGAGCATGTCGCGAATGTCGGCCGCGATCTTGTCGCGCACCGCCGGAGCGACGGACTTGGGGCCGAGCACGCCGACGAGACCGTCGAGCTCGAGCGACTTGTACCCGGCCTGCGCCGCTGTCGGGATCGACTTGAGCATTTCGGCCGGCTGCACATTGGTCAGCGCGATCACCTTGACCTTGCCCGCGTCGATGCGCGGCCGCATGATCGCATAGGCGCCGACGAAAGCCTGGATGCGGCCTTCGGCAACATCGTTGATCGCGGTGACCGGGTCCTTGTACGGGACGCGCGTCATGTCGAGACCTTCGGTTTTCAGGAACGCCGCAAAGAGCAGATCGTTTGCACCGGTGACCGAAGCGTAGTTCAGCTTGCCGGGCGCCGCCTTGATCTTCGCAGCCAGTTCCTTGACCGACGACACGCCGAGATCTCCCGGCACGCCGAGCGCGATCAACGTATTGGTGACGCGCGCGATGGGCACAAGGTCGGCCGGGTTGTACGGCATCTTCTCGTGCAGCAGCGGATGCGCGGTGAAGGTCGAGGCCGGCGCGAACAGCAACACGTGGTCGTCATTGGCGCTGATCACGGCGTTGATGGCGAGGATGGCGTCGCCGCCGGCGCGGTTCTCGACCACGACCGACTGACCCCACTTGCCCTGCAGCTTTTCGGCAAGAATGCGCGCGGTGATGTCGGCGCCGGACCCCGGGCCGAGCGGGATGATGAAGCGCACATTGCGGGTCGGCCAATCCGACGCTTGCGAAGAAGCCGGCGCGGTGAACGCAGCGAATGAAAGAAGCGCGAGAGCGAGCACGCCGAAACGACGCATGATTCCTCCGATGGCGTTTTCATGAACAGCGCGCGGTTCCGCGCCGTTGTCAGCCCGCGGTATCGCGAGGCCGGCGGTTCTCGGTAAGGCAGCGCCGGGCACAAGGTCAAGGCCGCGCAGGGCCGCACAAGGACACCAAACGTCATGCGGTTTTCGCCTAGCCGCCCACCCCGCACTGCACAAAGCTGCCCAACTTGTATTGGTTCTGCCCGACTTTACGCCCAACGGCCGGACGCCTCGCCGTCATTGCCGGCGAATTTTAGCGCATCAGCGTCGAGAACAGCGCGGCGTCAATTGCTTAGCAAGTCATTCCGCAATCGCATGGCGCGACACATTTCTTTTGGGCGCTTTATGCGCAATCTGCTTCGGCGGCCGGGCGCCGTCGTGTTACAAACAAGCCACCGATCAACAGGGAGGCACTCATGGACATCGCTCTGCGCCTGAACGTGCTCGCTGTGTGCGCCGTCTTCGCTTTCGTCGGCGCCGTGCTCTTCGGGGCTTTCTGAACGGACACGGCCCTGGCAAATCATCAGCACCGGAGCGCGAACGCTCCGGTGTTTTTTGTATGGGCCTAAGCCGCCTCGGTGCTCGGCACCGCGTTCGGATTGTAGTTGAGGATCGGCGCCAGCCAGCGCTCGGTCTCTTCGACCGACCAGCCCTTGCGCTTCGCATAGTCCTCGACCTGATCGCGTTCGATCTTGCCGACGCCGAAATAGGCCGCCTGCGGGTGACTGAAATAGAGCCCGCACACCGCCGCGCCCGGCCACATGGCGTAGCTCTCGGTGAGCTTCACGCCGATGCGCTCGGCCTGCAGCAGATCGAACAGCGCGCCCTTCTCGGTGTGATCGGGCTGCGCCGGATAGCCCGGCGCGGGACGGATGCCCTGATACTTCTCGGCGATGAGATCGTCGTTCGACAATGACTCGTTCGCGGCGTAGCCCCAGAACTCCTTGCGCACGTTCTGGTGCAGCCGCTCGGCGAAGGCCTCGGCGAGACGATCGGCCAGCGCCGACACCATGATCGCCGAGTAATCGTCATTGGCGCGCTTGAAGCGCTCGGCGATGACGTCCTCGCCGATGCCGGCGGTGACGGTGAAGGCGCCGACGTAATCCTTCAGGCCGCTGTCACGCGGCGCGATGAAATCCGACAGTGACGCATTGAACCGGCCTTCACGCTTGGCAAGCTGCTGGCGCAGGCCGTGCAGCACCTGGACCGGCTTGTCGCGGTTCTCGTCGGCATAGACATGGATGTCGTCGCCGACCGAATTGGCCGGCCAGAAGCCGAAGGCGCAGCTCGCCTTGAACCACTTCTCGGCGACGATCTTGTCCAGCATCGCCCTGGCGTCCTTGTGCAGCGAGCGCGCGGCTTCGCCCACCGTCTCGTCCTCGAGAATGTTCGGGTAGCGCCCGGACAATTCCCAGGTCTGGAAGAACGGCGTCCAGTCGATGACACTGACCAGATCGGACACCGGATAATCCGCCATCACCTGCGCGCCGATAAAGCTGGGCTTCGGCGGCACATAGGCGCCCGACCAGTCGAACTTCGGCGCATTGGCGCGTGCGGCGGCCAGCGAAAGCCGCGCCTTGTCTTCCTGCGCGCGGGCATGGGCGTCGGCGATCTTGCGATATTCGGCGCGCAGGTCGGAGACGTAGCCCGCCTTGTTGTCGGCCGACATCAAAGCCTGCGCCACGCCGACCGCGCGGCTGGCGTCATTGACGTACACCGCCTGCCCGCGCCGGTAGTTCGGATGGATCTTCACCGCGGTATGGACGCGGCTCGTCGTGGCGCCGCCGATCAGCAGCGGCAGGTCGAGCCCCTGTCGCTCCATCTCGGCCGCGACGTGGCACATTTCGTCGAGCGACGGCGTGATCAGCCCGGACAGACCGATAATGTCGGCCTTCTCGGCCTTGGCGGCTTCGAGGATCTTGGCCGCCGGCACCATGACGCCGAGGTCGATGACCTCGTAATTGTTGCACTGGAGCACGACGCCGACGATGTTCTTGCCGATGTCGTGAACATCGCCCTTCACCGTCGCCATGACGATCTTGCCGTTGGACGAGCGCTCTTCGGCGCCGCCGGCGGCGCGGCGTTCTTCCTTCTCCTTGTCCATGAACGGCATCAGATAAGCGACCGCCTGCTTCATCACGCGCGCCGACTTGACGACCTGCGGCAGGAACATCTTGCCGGAGCCGAACAGGTCGCCGACGATGTTCATGCCGTCCATCAGCGGACCTTCGATGACATCGAGCGGACGCGCTGCCTTGGCGCGCGCCTCTTCGGTGTCGGCCTCGACGAAATCGGTGATGCCATGGACCAGCGCATGCGCCAGCCGCTTTTCGACAGGCTGCTCGCGCCATGTGAGATCGACGACCTTGGCCGCCGCGCCGTCGCCGCGGAACTTGCCGGCCAGCGACAGCAGCCGCTCGGCGGCGTCGGGACGCTTGTTCAGAACGACGTCTTCGCAGGCTTCGCGCAGTTCCGGATCGAGATCGTCATAGACGGCCATCTGGCCGGCGTTGACGATGCCCATATCCATGCCGGCCTTGATGGCGTGATAGAGGAACACCGAATGCATCGCCTCGCGCACGCGCTCATTGCCGCGGAACGAGAACGACAGGTTCGACACGCCGCCCGACACATGCACGCCCGGCAGATTCTGCCTGATCCAGCGCGTCGCCTCGATGAAATCGACGCCGTAATTGTTATGCTCCTCCATGCCGGTGGCGATGGCGAAGATGTTCGGGTCGAAAATGATGTCCTGCGGCGGGAAGCCGACCTTGTTGACCAGGATGTCATAGGCGCGCGCGCAAATCTCGGTCTTGCGCGCAAAGGTGTCGGCCTGGCCCTTCTCGTCGAAGGCCATGACCACGACGGCGGCGCCGTGGCGGCGCACGACCCTGGCATGTTCGATGAAGGACTGTTCGCCTTCCTTCATCGAAATCGAGTTCACCACCGCCTTGCCCTGCAGGCACTTGAGGCCGGTCTCGATTACCGAGAATTTCGACGAGTCGACCATCACCGGCACGCGGGCGATATCCGGCTCAGCGGCGATGAGGTTGAGGAAGGTCTTCATCGCTTCTTCGGAATCGAGAAGCCCCTCGTCCATGTTGACATCGATGATCTGCGCGCCATTCTCGACCTGATCGCGCGCGATCGAGAGCGCGGCCGCGTAATCGCCGGCCATGATCAGCTTCTTGAACTTGGCCGAGCCGGTGACGTTGGTGCGCTCGCCGACATTGACGAAGGGGATTTCCGGCGTCAGCGCGAACGGCTCGAGGCCCGACAGACGCAGTTGCGGCGCAATCTCCGGCAGCGCGCGCGGCATCTTGCCGGAAACCGCCCTGGCGATCGCGGCGATGTGGTCCGGCGTGGTGCCGCAGCAGCCGCCGACGACATTGACGAGGCCGGCGGAAGCGAATTCCTCGATCAACCCGGCCATGTATTCCGGGCTCTCGTCGTAATAGCCGAACTCGTTGGGCAGGCCGGCATTCGGATAGGCGCAGACGAAGGTGTCGGCGACCCGGCCAAGCTCCTCGATATGGGCGCGCATTTCCTTGGCGCCCAGCGCGCAGTTGAGGCCGACCGTGATCGGCCGCGCATGCTGCACGGCGTTCCAGAACGCCGCCGGCGTCTGGCCGGACAGGAGGCGGCCCGACATATCGGTGATGGTGCCGGAGATCATCACCGGCAGATCGAGGCCGCGCTCGGCGAGGATTTCCTCGATGGCGTAGATCGCCGCCTTGGCGTTTAGGGTGTCGAAGATGGTTTCGATCAGCAAAAGATCGGCGCCGCCGTCGATGAGGCCGCGCACCTGCTCGCCATAGGCGGTGCGCAACTGGTCGAAGGTCACGGCGCGATAGCCGGGGTTCGACACATCCGGCGAAATCGAAGCGGTGCGGTTGGTCGGCCCGAGCGCGCCGGCGACGAAGCGCTTCACGCCGTCTTCGGCCTCGGCGTCGTTGGCCGCCTCGCGCGCCAGCCGCGCGCCCATGACATTGAGCTCGTAGGCGATGCCTTCCATGCCGTAATCGGCCTGGGCAATCGTGGTCGAGGAGAAGGTGTTGGTCGAGACGATGTCGGCGCCGGCCTTGAAGTATTTGTAGTGAATGTCGCGAATGGCGCGCGGCCGCGACAGGTTCAGAAGGTCGTTATTGCCGCGGACCTCGCGGTTCCAGGCATCGAAACGCGCGCCGCGATAGCCCTGCTCGTCCAGCTTCAGTTCCTGGATCATGGTGCCCATGGCGCCGTCGAGCACCAGAATGCGCTCGCGCATCGCCGCGGCGAGAAAAGAGCGGGTGGTGGGCTTTACGTTATCTGACATGTTACTTGCCTTGCTCGCCACGGGTCGCAGCCTATTCCCTCTCCCCGTTGGGGAGAGGGTTAGGGTGAGGGGGATCCTGAGTTGCCGTTGTGGCGATGACTTCCAAAACACCATCGATGTTCCGCATCACATCGTTGTTCCAGAACCTCAGGACGAGATAACCAAACTTCTCCAATTCGGCCGGTCGCTTCGCATCTTCGATCTGCCGCTCGCCATGCTGACCGCCATCGAGTTCGACGATAAGGCGCACTGACTCACAACAGAAGTCGACGACGTATGACTCGATCGGCATTTGTCGCCGAAACTTCAATCCATTTAAACGCCGGTCGCGCAGTCGAAACCAGAGGCAGCGCTCAGCGTCAGTCTGATCGCGTCGCAGTCGTTTCGCGGTACCGACTGGCGACGCCATAACCCCTCACCCGTCTGTGCTTCGCACAGGCACCCTCTCCCTATGGGAGAGGGAAAACATCACGCCGCTTCCTTCACCTGCGGCCGCAGGCCGAGCAGATGGCAGATTGCGTAAACGAGATCGGCGCGGTTCATGGTGTAGAAATGGAAACTGGTGATGCCGCGATCGAGCAGATCGATCGCCTGTTCCGCCGCCACCGCCGCGGCGATCAGCTTGCGCGTCGCCGGGTCGTGATCGAGCCCGGCGAAGCGTTCGGCCAGCCAGTTCGGCACGGTGGCGCCGGCGCGGGCCGCGAAGTTCTTCGCCGCACCGAAGTTCTGCACCGGCAGAATGCCCGGCACGATCGGGATATCGATGCCGCGCGCGCGCACGCGGTCGAGATAGCGGAAGTAGAGATCGTTCTCGAAGAAGAACTGCGTGATCGCCCGCGTGGCGCCGTTGTCAACCTTGCGCTTGAGCATGTCGATATCGGCTTCCAGCGTCGGCGAATCCGGGTGCCGCTCCGGATAGGCCGACACCGACACTTCGAAGTCCGGCGCGATGCGCTTGATGCCTTCGACCAGCGCCGCCGCGTTCTCGTAGCCGTCCGGATGCGGCATGTACTTGTCGCCCGCCCCGGTGATCGGATCGCCGCGCAGCGCCACCAGATGGCGCACGCCGGCGTCGTGGTAATTTCGTACTATGGAGTCGATATCCGTCCGGGTCGCGGCGACACAGGTCAGGTGCGCGGCCGGGGTCAGCGCGGTCTCGGTCAGGATACGCTTCACCGTGGCGTGGGTGCGCTCGCGGGTCGAGCCGCCGGCGCCGTAAGTCACGGAAACGAATTGCGGATTGAGCGGCGCGAGCCGCGTCACCGCGTCCCACAAGGTCTTCTCCATCGCCTCGTCCTTGGGCGGGAAGAACTCGAAGGACACATCGATGCGTTCATGACCGGGGGGCATGAACCGGGACGGCCGCAACTGACTGATCATCACGCCACCTCACGCTTGGCCGGCTGCGCCATCAGCGCGCGCACATCGCGCGCCAGCCACAGCGACACGGCAATCTTGCTCTCCGGGCCCGGCTCGGGCTTGAGACTTCTATGCATCACCGGCTCGAGGCCGGACTGCGCCATCCATTGCGTCACCGTCTCCGGCGCGAAGCCGAGACGGCGATGCGCGAATTGCTCGCGCAGGAATTCCTGTTCATGCGGCGCGAAGTCGACGACCAGCAGCCGGCCGCCGGGGCGCAGCACGCGAGCCGCTTCCTTGATGGCGCGACCGCCATCGTCGAGGAAGTGCAGCACCTGATGCAGAATGATGACGTCGTAAGAATCGTCGGCGAGCGGCAGATCGTAGAGATCGCCCTGGCGCACGCTGCAGTTCTTGAGGCCCGCGCGCTCCAGCCGATCGCGCGCCATCAGCAGCATGTCGAGCGACAGATCGAGGCCGAGACCGCGCTCAATCTGTGGGCCGAACAGTTCGAGCATGCGGCCGGTGCCGGTACCGAGATCGAGCAGCGAGCGGAACGGCTTGTCGCCGAGCGCCTTGATGATCGCAGCCTCGACTGCTTCGTCCGTGACGTGCAGCTTGCGGATGCGATCCCAGTCGGCGGCGTGTTCGCGGAAATAGGCTTGCGCGGCGGCGGCGCGCGCCTGCCGCACCGAGGTGAGGCGCTCGCGGTCGCGGGCGATGGTCTGGTCGGCGGGATTGAGATGGTCGAGCAGCGAGCGCGCCACTTCTGCAGCACCGCCATGCTCGGCGAGGCGGAAGAAGGCCCAGGTGCCCTCGCGGAAGCGTTCGATCAGTCCGGCCTCGACCAGCAGCTTGAGGTGCCGGGAGATGCGCGGCTGCGACTGGCGCAGAATGTCGGTGAGGTCGGACACCGTCAGTTCGGCCTCGGCCAGCAGCGCCAGCACGCGCAGGCGCGTCTCCTCGCCCGCGGCCTTGAGGACCGTGTTGAGCGCGTCGAACCCGAGCAGGTTTTGCGGCGTCTGTGGCATGCATGTCCGACGTGGCTGGCGCCGTGGGCGACCGCCCTCGGGGCGTCTTCCCACCATATAAGGATATCTTTATACGGTTAAATGTGGCGCCGCAAGGGCGGCGGCCGAAGCCCACAGGGCGTGGTAAAGGCGACGCTAGCGGCGGCCGCCCTTATTCGACCGCCTCCCGAGGGCCGACAATGACGAAAACCCCTGACTTCGGCGTCCGCGAGGGCGAAGTGACCGTCGATCTGCCCGCCGAATTCGATGCCGGGCTCTATTTCATTGGCCGCATCCGCACGCCCTGGAAGGAGCGCAAGGACTGCCCGAAAAACGCCCGCGAATCCGACGCAGTCTGCACCATCGAACTCGATCCGCGCTGGGTCCCTGCCCTCAAGGAGGTCGAGACCTGCAGCCATCTCGTGCTGCTGTACTGGATGGATCGGGCGCCGCGAAACCTGGTACGCCAGGTGCCGGGCCGTTACGGCGTCCAGCGCGGCACGTTTGCGCTCCGCTCGCCGGCGCGTCCCAATCCGATCGCCATGAGCGTGGTCAAACTCAACGATGTGGACGACAACCGGATGAATGTCGTCGGCCTCGACTGCCTCGACGGCACGCCGCTCATCGACATCAAGCCCTATTTCGCTTCGACCGACAGCGCTCCAGACGCAATTGTGGGCTGGCACCGCCAAAAATAAGGCAACGAAAATGCCTGCAATTTCATGAGGTTCCAATCCGTTCCGAAATGTGAGCAATTTGTGATCGGGAACACATGAACCTCCCTCGCCGTTCGATACACGGATGTCACGACACATCGTGGTCGGAGGGTAAGATGCTCACCAAGAGTAACACCGTCATTTCTCTCGCAGCGTTGATCGCGGGCTTGGCCCTGACCGGCACCGCCCAGGCGCAGCAGAATTACGCTTTTTATGCGCCGCCGATGCAGCAGCACGCCGCGCCGCAGGCCCCCTATCAGGGCCAGATGCAGAGCGAAGACAGCCAGTACGACAGCCAGCTCGGCAGCGAGGACGCGCAGCTCGAGCCGCACCTGCAGCGCCAGGTCGTCGACTATTCGACCCGCGAAGCTCCGGGCACCGTCATCGTGGACACCCCGAACACCTATCTCTACCTCGTGCTCGGCAACGGCAAGGCGATGCGCTACGGCATCGGCGTCGGCCGCGAAGGCTTCACCTGGGCCGGCACCAATCAGGTTTCGCGCAAGGCCGAGTGGCCGGATTGGCATCCGCCGGCCGAAATGATCGCCCGCCAGCCTTATCTGCCGCGCTTCACCGCCGGCGGCCCCGGCAATCCGCTCGGCGCTCGCGCCATGTATCTCGGCAGCACCGTCTACCGCATCCATGGCACCAACGATCCGACCACCATCGGCAAGAACGTGTCGTCGGGCTGCATCCGCCTCACCAATGAGGACGTGATCGATCTCTACGGCCGCGTTCAGGTCGGCGCCAAGGTTGTCGTGCTGCCGCAGACCACCGAAGCCCGCGCTCGCCGCAACGCCGCGCCGCAGAACGTTACCGCGGTGTCGGATGAAGCCGCGTCCTCGTTCGCTTCGGCCGACACCGGGCGTGCCGAGCGCACCTGGCAGACCATTCGCCCGCGCGGACTGTACTGAACCTTTCGATCTCTGGACTGAACCTCCAAAAACTGCCCGGCAGGCCTCACGGTTTCGCCGGGCTCTTTTTTGCTCGCTCGTGCTATAGCAGTCGCCGCACTTCAATCGCGGGAGTCGGCTCATGCGTATTGCGGCAATGGCGGCGGGCGCCGTCGGCGGTTATTTCGGCGCGCGGCTCGCGGCCGCCGGTCACGACGTCTTCTTCATCGCTCGCGGCGCCAATCTCGCCGCCATCGAGACCAGCGGCCTGAATATCGAGAGCGTGCACGGCGATCTGCATCTGCCCAAGGTCAACGTCACCGACGATCCGAAAGCCATCGGTCCGGTCGATATCGTGCTTTTCGCGGTCAAGCTATGGGACACCGAAAAGGCGGCCGAGCTGACCAAGCCGATGATGACGGATACAACGCGCGTCATCACCTTGCAGAATGGCATCGACAGCGCCGAGCGCCTCGCCCCGATCCTCGGCGCCGAGCAGACCGTTGGCGGCGTCACCTACATCGCCACCACCATCGCCGCGCCCGGCGTCATCAAGCACACCAGCACCTTCGCCCGGATGTCGTTCGGCCGCGCTGACGGAAAGGCAGACGCGACGCTCGATCGGTTCGTCGCCGCCGGCAAGGCGGCCGGCCTCGATCTCGGCCTGTCGGCGGACATCACGGCGGAGCGCTGGAAGAAGTTCATCTTCCTCACCGCCATGTCGGGCGCAACGGCCGCCCTGCGCTCGTCCATCGGCCCGATCGCCGCCGATCCCGAACTGCTCGCCTTCGTCAAGCAGTTGATGGAAGAGGCCTATGCCGTTGGCCGCGCCAGCGGCGTCGCGCTCGATCACGCCGTCATCGACGAGCGCATGGCGCAGATCACCGGCAGTATCGAGCCCGGCATGAAGGCGTCGATGGCGCACGATCTCGAGCGCGGCAATCGCCTCGAGCTCGACTGGCTGTCCGGCAAGGTGCGGGCGCTCGGCCGCGAACTCGGCGTCGCAACTCCGGCAAGCGACGCGGTCTGGACCGTGCTGAAGTTGCACCGGATGGGCACGCGCTGACGGCCCACCGGACCAAAATTTCCTCGTTGCGCGGCAATTGACCATTTCCTAGGGTGCGTCAGAACGACGCAGGGAGGGGTCTATCTTGTTCGCCGAGCAATTGAAAAAGCGCGACGTCTACGCCGGCATCCTGATGACGCTGATCGGCGCGGCCATCTCTCTCAACACCTACACCAACTACCGCCTCGGCACCTTGACCCAGATGGGTCCCGGCATGTTTCCGCTCATGCTCGGCGTCGCCATGACCTTCGTCGGCATGCTGATCCTCGGCAACGCGATCGTTGCCGCGCGCGATCCGGATGAAACCATCCTGCCGGCGCAGCGCGAATGGCGCGGCTGGGCCTGCATCCTTGCCGGCCCCATCGCCTTCATCGTGCTTGGCGAATATTTCGGCCTCGCCGCCGCGACCTTCGGCTGCGTCTTCGTCTCGGCGCTGGGCGAACGCTCCTCGAGCGTGAAGGAAGCCGCCATCCTCGCCACCGTCATCACCGTGGTCGGCTGCCTGCTGTTCTCGCTGGTCCTCAAGATCAGCTTCCCGATCGTGCGCTGGGGTTGATCGATGATCCAGTCGGCGTTTTCCGATCTCTGGTACGGCTTCAGCATTGCGCTCGAGCCGCACAACATCATGTGGTGCTTCATCGGCGTGCTGATCGGCAACATGGTCGGCGTGCTGCCGGGCATGGGCCCGCTCGCCACCATCTCGATCCTGCTGCCGCTCACCTTCGGCATCAAACCGGTCGGCGCCATCCTGATGCTCGCCGGCATATTCTACGGCGCGCAATACGGCGGCGCGATCTGCTCGATCCTGCTCAATCTGCCATGCCACCCGCCGCACGCCGTCACCTGTCTCGACGGCTTCCCGCTGACCAAGCAGGGCCGCGGCGGCGCCGCGCTCGGCGTCACGGTGATCGCCTCCTTCGTCGGCGCGTCGTGGGGCATCACCGAAATGATCTTCCTGTCGCCGGTGCTTGTGAAGGTCGCGCTCGAGTTCGGCCCGTCGGAAATCTGCGCCCTGATGTTCCTCGGCCTGCTTGCCGGCTCGACCCTGGCGCGCGGCTCGCCGCTTAAGGGCGTCGCCATGACACTGCTCGGGCTGATGCTCGGCATAGTCGGCAGCGACATTGACACCGGGCTGCCGCGCTTCACTTTCGGCCTGCCGAACCTGCTCGACGGAATCGAGATCGTCGGTCTGGCGCTCGGCCTGTTCGGCATCGCCGAATTCATGAAAAGCGTGAACCAGATCACCGCGGTCAACACCAGCTACACCAAGGTCGGCCTGCGCGATCTCAAGCCGACGCGCGAGGAATTGCGGCGCTCCTGGCCGGCGATGTTCCGCGGCACGCTCGTCGGAAGCCTTTGCGCGCTGATCCCGGGGACCGGGCCGACCATCGCCTCGTTCATCGCCTATGCCACCGAAAAGAAGATCTCGAAGACGCCGGAGAAGTTCGGCACCGGCATGATCGAGGGCGTCGCCTCGCCGGAAGCTTCGACCCACTCATCGGTGCAGGGCGACTTCATTCCGACGATGAGTCTCGGCATTCCCGGCGACGCGGTGATGGCGCTGATCCTCGGCGCGCTGATGATCCAGGGCATCGCGCCCGGCCCGCAACTCATCCGCACCCATCCCGATATCTTCTGGGGCCTGATCGCATCGTTCTGGATCGGCAACATCATGCTGGTGCTGCTCAACGTGCCGATGATCGGCATCTGGGTGAAGCTGCTGGCGATCCCGTACAAGTACCTTTACCCGAGCGCGATGTTCTTCCTCTGCATCGGCGTCTATTCGACCAACAACGACATGTTCCAGGTTGGCGAGACGGTGGTGATCGGGCTTGCGGGCTACATTCTGCTGCTGCTCGATTTCCACCCCGCGCCCATCCTGCTCGGCTTCGTGCTCGGTCCGCGCTTCGAGGAGAACTTCCGCCGCGCCATGCTGATCGAACGCGGCGACCTCACCGTCTTCCTGCGGCATCCGATCAGTCTGGTGTTCGTGTCGCTGGCGGTCATCCTGGTCGCGACGCAAATCTATCTGCGGCTGCGCAAGCCCAAGGTGGTCGCCGCAGAACAGGCGCTGAACGCCCGGATCGACGCCGTCGCCCCCGCCGAGCCCTGAGCCCGGTAACGGCGAACGAATCCGGCGCGGCGCCACGCTGGCGCGCGACCGCCATGCGGCCTACCATCGCCCAGGATCCGAATCGTGAGGGCTTGGCCGATGGGACGCATTTTCGACACCATCTTCTATGTCATCACGGCGCCGCTGCGGTGGTTCGGCCGCTCGCGCCGATTCCGCCTGATCGCCGGCGCGCTTGTTGTCGTGGCGCTGTTCTTTGCCGCGACCTTGTGGGCGCTGGACCGCTTCTTTCCGGCCAATCACGCCAGCCGCGTCGCCGCCAAGCTTGAGCCGCTGCCGCCTTTGCCGCCGCTGTCGCGGCCCTCTTACGTCATCGCGCCGGTCGCGATCAGCATCGACGCCATCCAGCGCTCGATCGAAGCGGCAACGCCCCGCAATTTCTCCGGCCAGAGCGGCAATCCGGTGAGCGGCCTGCTGCAGAAGGCGGACCTCGGCCTCACCGTCAATCGCGGCAACATGGCGGTGAGCGGCCGCGCCGGCGAACTCACCGTCATCACGCCGCTGACCGGCAATTTGCACATCACCGGTCAGCTCGGCGCCGCGGCGGGCAATCTCACCGGCGGCGTTGCCGGCGCGCTCGGCGGCCTGCTCGGCGGCGGCGCACTGGGCGGCGACCTGAACAAGGCCATTGGCGGCCTTGCCGGCAAGACGCTCGACCAGAACATCGAACTGCGCAGCCAGGTGACCGTGCGCTCGCGGCCCGAATTCGCCGCCAACTGGCGCGTCAATCCCAACCTTGCGGCGCAGATCAACGTCGCCGACAGCACCGTCAATATCGCCGGCATCCGCCTCAACATGGCGGGCGAAGCCAAGCCGCTGATCGAGCAGCAGGTCAATCAGCAGGTCGCCAGTTTCGAAGGCCGCATCCGCAACGATCCGATCATCGAAGTGACGGCGCGCGAGCAATGGCAGAAGATGTGCCGCTCGATCCCGCTCGGCGGCGGCGACACCGGCCTGCCGGCGCTGTACCTGGAAATGAAGCCGGTGCGCGCCGCCGCGGCGCAGCCGCAGATCGACGCCCGCAACCTCACGCTGGTGGTCGGCGTGCAGGCCGAGACGCGCATCACCGCGCAGGCAACCAAGCCGGCCTGCCCGTTCCCGCAGACCCTCGAACTGGTGCCGCCGATGGAGAACGGCAAACTCGTCGTCGGCGTGCCGATCGACGTGCCCTTCACCGAGCTCAACAAGCTCATCAATGCGCAGCTCAAGGGCAAGACCTTCCCGGACGATCCGAACTCGGCGGTCGAGGTCGAGGTGCTGCGCGCCTCGCTGGCCGCGGCGGACGACCGGCTGCTGATCTCGCTGCGCGTCAAGGCCAAGGAGCGCAAGAGCTGGTTCGGATTTGGCGGGCAGGCCGACGTCGATATCTGGGGCCGGCCCAAGCTCGACCCGCAGACGCAGGTGCTGCGCCTCACCGACATTTCGCTGTCGGTGGAATCGCAGGCCGCCTTCGGCCTGCTCGGCACCGCCGCGCGCGCGGCCATGCCTTATCTCACGCAGGCGCTGGCCGACAATGCGGTGATCGACCTCACCCCGTTCCTCAACGACGCCAGGAAGAAGATCGGCGATGCCATGGCCGAATTCCGCCAGGCCGGCCAGGGCGTCGCGGTGAACACCGCGGTCAACACGTTGCGCCTCAACGGCATCGCCTTCGACTCGAACACCATGCGTGTGATCGCCGAGGCCGAAGGCAGCGCGCGCGTGAGCGTGACGCAATTGCCGAGGATGTAGCTGGCCGGCATGACGATTTGATCGCCGGCCAGGATTTGCTCTACAAACCTCAGCGGACGGGTTTCGGAGGGTCAAATCCATGTGTCGCAAGGTTGGCGTTCGGGCTACCTTTCTAGCTGTCCTCGTACTCCTCGCTTTGCTGCCCGTGCGGCAGTCGGCTGCGCAGAACAATACCATCGGCGGCGCGATCATCGGCGGCGGTATCGGCGCGATCGTCGGCGGCGCCGCGACCGGCAAGGCCGGCGGCGCTGTCGCCGGCGGCATCATCGGTGCCGCTGCCGGCGCCGCGATCGGTTCGCAAATGGAGCCTCGCGGCCGTTACTACTGGTATGACGGCCGCTGCTGGCGCAAACATCGCGACGGCAGTTATCACCGCGTGTCGCGAGACTACTGCTACTGAGGACGCCGCTCGCGCGGTCAGCGCGTGGTCTGTGTCCGCAAATGCACCACGGCGATGGCGTCGGTATAGACGCGCTGCCACTCCGGCATGCGGTCGAGCAGGCCAGCCGCCGGAGTCGCCGGTGCCAGCAGCGTGACATCGATGTCGCGCGCGCGCATCAGGTCGTAGAAGACGCCGACATTCTTGAGATTCAGCGCCGCGTCGTGGCGCAGAAAGAAGTCGGCGCCGTACAATTCAGTGCGGCCGTCGATGAATGGTTTGACGCCCTGCGCGATCAGATAGCCGCCGAAATCGTATGAGTTCAGCAGATGCGTCTTGCCCGACGCCTTGACCGCCGCGACCGCGCCGGCCGGCGAGACCTCCGCGCGCGGTGCGTAGCGCAGCGTCATCGGCAGCGCGACACTCATGGCGGCGGCGAACAAAAGCAGCGCGGCGGCCGCCGCCGTATGGAGCATCTTCGCATCGCCAGCCGCGCGGCGGCCGAATTGCGACGCCAGCGGCGCGGCCATGAACAACGGCGCGACCAGGCCCAGCATCTCGCCATTGCGCGACTGGCTCAACGCCATGTGCAGGAGCCCGAGCACGACGGCAATGCGCACCGGCGGCAGCGTCACGCGGCGGTACAGCAGAAAACCGATGGCGGCGAGCAGGCAGATTTCGAGACCGCCGAGCCGCGCGAAATCCTGCGGCTGCCATTCTCCGATCAGCGCCAGCGCCGGGCCGAGGCCGAGAATACGCCGCGTCACCAGAACTGACTCCAGGCCGTAAGGCGTCGCGCAGGCCGCAACGAGCGCGGCGAAGCCGAACAGCCCCCAGCGGATCGCGACGCGGCGGCGCTCGTCGGCGCGCGCGTCGATCAGCGCCTCCAGCGCGACCGGCGCCATCAGAAAAAGGCCGAAGGTAAAGCCGCCATGCAGATTGGCCCACAGCGCGATCAGCGGCAGCAGCCAGAACGACGGCGCGCGCTTTTCGTCCACGGCACGCACCAGCCCGGCGACCCACATCACCATCACCGGCAGCGCCAGCGCATGCGGCCGCGCCAGCATATGCGGCGCGGCGAGCGTGAAGGCCGCCATCACCAGCACCAGCGCCGGCAGCGGCGCGAGGTGACGCATCACATAATAAGTCAGCAGGCCGAAGGCCGAGGCGATCGCCAGCGCGCTCACCGCGACGACGCCGCTCCAGCCGAGCGCGCTGTAAGCCCCGGCGAAAATCACCTGCGCCAGCCACTGGCTCGAAATCCAGGGCGCGCCGGCGACCGTCCAGGAGAACGTATCGACATGCGGCACGGCACGGTTGGCGATCATCCAGTCGCCGAGCGCGATCTGCCAGTAAGTGTCGGCGTCGTTGAGCAGCTTGCCGCCCAGCGCCAGCAACATGACGTAGAGCAGCGCCGCGACGATGAGCGGCCAGGCGACAGGCGCCATGATGGCGCGCGCGGCATGCGGCGTGTCTCGCGAAACGTCGGCGGGCGGATAGACCACGGCAAAGGCCCCCAAAACCGGTGCGGACATCCGGCACGGCCGTGTCATTAGAGCCGCCAAGCCATAACCGAGGGTAAATGGGCTGGAACAAAAGCGAACGGCCGATTGACACCTCCCGCCACGCGCCTAGATTACGTCCATTCCGAGGGGTGCCCGGCAAAGCGGCCGGGCTGAGAGAGTCCCTTTGAACCTGATCCGGGTCATGCCGGCGAAGGGACAGGACACATCGATGCAAACGTCGCATTTGATCGCGCGAATCGCCGGCCCGGTTCTGGCCGTGCTCGGCATTGGCGCGCTCATCAACGGCACGGCCTACGCCGAAGTCAGCCGCCAGTTGCTCGGCAACAGCGCCATGGTCGCGCTGTCCGGCGTGCTCGGGCTCACCGCCGGCCTCGCCATCCTCAACGCCCATCCGCGCTGGACGCCCGACTGGCGCAGTCTCGTCACCGGCCTCGGCTGGTTGCTGTCGCTGATGGGCGTATTCCGCATTTTCGCGCCCGACCTCGTGCGCTTCGTCGGCGCCACCAGCAACCCGCGCGTCGTCGTCGTGCTGGCTGTCGTCTTTATCGCCGCAGGCGGCATTCTCACATTCAAGGGCTACGGGGCCGAACAGCCGCCAGGCCAGCGCAAGGAGTAAGTCATGAACAAGCCCGTCACCGCCGCCGATCTCGTCACGCCGAAGGTCACCACCGGCCCCCTGCCCGCCTCGCGCAAGGTCTATTCCTCGCCCGCCGCCGCGCCCGATCTCAAGGTGCCGCACCGCGCCATCGCGCTGTCGGCCGCCGCCGGCGAGCCGCCGCTCCCCGTTTACGACACCACCGGCCCCTACACCGACGACACTGTCGGCATCGACGTCGAGAAGGGCCTGCCACGCCCGCGCATCGAATGGGTGAAGGATCGCGGCGGCGTCGAGGAATATGAAGGCCGCCCGATCAAGCCGGTCGACAACGGCAACGTCTCCGGCAAGCATCTCGCCCGCAACTTCCCCAATACGCCGAAGCCGTGGCGGGCACTCGATAACAAGCCCGTCACGCAATACGAATTCGCCAAAGCCGGCATCATCACCAAGGAGATGATCTACGTCGCCGAGCGTGAGAATCTCGGCCGCAAGAAGATGCTCGACCGTGCGCAAGGAGCGCTGGCCGATGGCGAGAGCTTTGGCGCTTCGGTACCCGCTTTCATCACGCCGGAGTTCGTGCGCGACGAGATCGCGCGCGGTCGCGCGATCATCCCGTCCAACATCAACCACGCCGAGCTCGAGCCGATGATCATCGGCCGCAACTTCCTCGTGAAGATCAACGCCAATATCGGCAACTCAGCCGTCACGTCCTCCGTCGAAGAGGAAGTCGAGAAGATGGTGTGGGCGATCCGCTGGGGCGCCGACACGGTGATGGACCTCTCGACGGGCCGCAACATCCACAACACGCGCGAATGGATCCTGCGCAACGCGCCGGTGCCGATCGGCACCGTGCCAATCTATCAGGCGCTGGAGAAGGTCAACGGCGATCCCGTCAAGCTCGACTGGGAGGTCTACAAGGATACGCTGATCGAGCAGTGCGAACAGGGTGTCGACTACTTCACCATCCACGCCGGCGTGCGCCTTGCTTACGTGCCACTCACCGCCAATCGCGTGACGGGCATCGTCTCGCGCGGCGGCTCGATCATGGCCAAGTGGTGCCTGTCGCGGCACAAAGAGAGCTTCCTCTACGAGCGCTTCGAGGAAATCTGCGACATCATGCGCAAATACGACGTGTCGTTCTCGCTCGGCGACGGCCTGCGTCCGGGCTCGATCGCCGACGCCAACGACCGCGCGCAATTCGCCGAACTCGAGACGCTGGGCGAACTGACGCAGATCGCGTGGCAGAAAGGCTGCCAGGTCATGATCGAAGGCCCCGGCCACGTGCCGATGCACAAGATCAAGATCAACATGGACAAACAGCTCAAGGAATGCGGCGAGGCGCCGTTCTACACGCTCGGGCCGCTGACGACCGACATCGCGCCGGGCTACGACCACATCACCTCCGGCATCGGCGCCGCCATGATCGGCTGGTTCGGCTGCGCCATGCTCTGCTACGTGACGCCGAAGGAGCATCTCGGCCTGCCCGACCGCGACGACGTCAAGGAAGGCGTCATCACCTACAAGATCGCCGCGCACGCCGCCGACCTCGCCAAGGGCCACCCGGCCGCGCAGCTGCGCGACGACGCATTGAGCCGCGCGCGCTTCGACTTCCGCTGGGAGGACCAGTTCAACCTCGGCCTCGATCCCGACACCGCTCGCGAATACCACGACGAGACGCTGCCGAAGGAAGCGCACAAGGTGGCGCACTTCTGCTCGATGTGCGGCCCGAAGTTCTGCTCGATGAAGATCACGCAGGACGTGCGGGATTATGCGGCGAGCTTGGGTGGGAATGAGAAGGCGGCGCTGGGGCTCTCGTCCCCTCCCCCGCTTGCGGAGGAGGGTCAGGGAGGGAGCCTCTCTGCGGACGACCAACAGGCGCGTCAGCGCCGTCTTGAACAAGAGCGCGGCATGAAGGAGATGTCCGACAAGTTCAACGCCATGGGCCAGCAGGTCTATGTCGCGGCGGACAAGGTCGAGGCGCCCAAAGCCACCGCCTCGTCGTCGGAAGCGGAGCACGCGGCGAAGAATGCGGAGTTGGTGAAGGCGAGCAATAGGGCGTTGTAGGACCACTTATTCTCGCAAGATAAAAGGTCGGGCTCTTACGAGTCCGGCCTTTTTTAACATTTGACATGTTCCTGGTATGTTCTTATTCTTTCCAAGATTGTGCGTTCTAGAATTTCGATAAAATGGAGCCATCATGGATCGGAACGTTGAAGCCACGTCGACAACGGAATCCGTTAGCGAACTAGCAAAGAAAAAGGCTGGAAAAGCGACGCTTCGCGGAAAGAAGAAAATTTTGAAGAGCAGGAAAGTCAAAGATCGAAAGAAACGAGTTTCCAGAAATTTTCCTGCCGCTTCGTTCGAAGAAGCCGTTGAATTTGCAAAAGCGATATTCAGAATTGGAAGTGGAAGCCCGGTTCGCCGCCTCACCTTGTTCAACGAATTAGGAAAGTCACCCGAAAGCAGCGCTAGTCGCATGATGATCACTCATGCTGGCAAATATGGATTAATTACGGGTGGCTATCAAGCCGAACAACTGGGACTTACTCCAGATGGCCTGCGAGCAATTGATGAAGAAGCCCCTAGTCGCGAACGGGCCAAAGCTCGCATTAAGCTGGCAATAGAAGATATCGAGATTTTTAAGGGACTGTACGATCGGTTTGTCGGAACCAAACTTCCGGCACGAGCTGTCTTGGCAGATGCTGCGAAGGAGCTTGGAGGCAACCTGACGCAATTGAGGAGGCGGTGGATACGTTTGTCGTCAATCTGAAATTCGTTGGATTGCTTCAAACCTTATCTGGCGCGGACCGTATTGTAACTATTGACCATTATCTGGACGCCGTTCCGGCCACAACCCAATCTTCAGCCCCCATATCGACCGTCGCAGTATCACGAGAAGTTAAAAGCCTCGTCACTGCAGAACATGCCCAGTTTGAAACGACATGTTTTTACGTTGCACCCATCGGCGACGCCGACTCTGCATTGCGCCGGCATTCAGACCTTTTTCTAGGATCAATCATTGAGCCAGCTGTTGAACCATTTAAGTTAAACGTCATTCGCGCTGACGCAATAGACAAGCCTGGCGTCATCACAAAACAGATAATCGAATACTTGCTGAAATCCCGGCTGGTTATAGTGGACTTATCTCATCACAATCCAAATGTTTTCTACGAACTGGCTATTCGCCACATGATGCGACTGCCCGTTGTTCAAATTATCAGACTCGCCGACAAAGTTCCTTTTGATATCAATCAAATGAGGACCATCATCATTGATGATACCGACGTATACTCACTTGTCCCCAAGATTGAATCATACCGATCCGAGATATCAACTCAGATCAGGCGGGCCTTAGATGATCCCGATTCGGTCGATAACCCGATTACAACTTACTACCCTGCACTCAAAGCCGCTTTGAACTAAAAATACTTTTTATAAGATGTTGCGACTTGCGGCATGACAAGTTTGGCAACTTCGTAGAACGGCTGGTCCAAGGCGGGTAGGACGATGCTACTGTGTCATCACCGAGCTTGTCCCGGTGATCCATGAGGAAGCACTCCCAACATAAATCGCACGTAACGCCGCCGATGCGACCGCGCTTCATGGACTGCCGGGGCAAGCCCGGCAATGGCGGCCCATGACGACGGTGCACCAACCTGCCAGCCCGCCCCCTTACCTCTTCTTCTCCCCCACCTCGAAAAAATATCCGAGATCGTCTTGAGATAAGGCGCCATCTGCGCGCCGGTGGCGCCGGGCTTGCCGGTCACCTGCTGCGTATAGAACGGCACGACAAAGCGCTGCTCCGGCTTGATGTTCGGAATGTCCTTCTCGGCCGGCTCCCAGATGCGCGTCGCGCGCAAGGCAGCGGTCTTGCGCTTTTACTTCCCCGCCACCTTCCGCAGCGCCGCATTGATCCGCTCCTGCCAGCCCGGCCCATCGGCCTGGAAAAAATCAAGCACCTCGCGGTCGAGGCGCAAGACCGCCCGTCCACGCTATCTGTCAGCGAGATCGCCTTGCCCCGCCCCGTTGGCCCCATGCGGTCTCCGTGGTAACGTCCGCCCATGAACGCCAAGGTCAAAATCGAGGTCGACCCGCAGACGGCGGACCTGCTTCAGGCCCGTGCCACGGCGCGCGGCATGAGTGTTTCCGACCTGCTGGCCGATCTTGCGGCTGGCGCGGACACCTTGCCACCATGGCTGGAAACCCTGCGAGAAGGGCGAAGGCCCTTGGGCCGCTGACGTCCTCGCGGAGGATCAACGCCGCCTCGCCGAATTCAACCGCGCGCGCATGGGCGCGCCGTGGAGCGAAGTGAAGGCATGGATGCAAAGTTGGGGCACGCCGGATGAGTTGCCCGCACCCAAGCCGCGCAAGCTGTGAAACTCGTTGTCTCGCAGGCCGCGCAGGCGGACCTGTCGAGACTGCACGATTTTCTCGCTGATGCTGATCCAGCCGTCGCGCGGCGCGCCGTTTCGGCCATCGTTGGCGCTATCGACACTCTCGACTTGTTTCCGGAGCGCGGCAGGCCGTCAATGCTTCCGGGCCTGCGCGAACTGATCGTTCCGTTCGGTGAGGCGGGCTATGTCGTCCGCTATATGCTCAACAGCGGCGGCATTGTCATTCTTCGGGCATGGCTGCGAGGCGCGGACGTAAGCCTCCTACTTCCCACTGACCTTCCTCAACGCCTGATTGATCCTCTCCTGCCAGCCCGGCCCATCGGCCTGGAAGAAGTCCAGCACGTCGCGGTCGAGGCGCAAGGTCACCTGCTCCTTGACGCCGGGAATGGACGGCTTGTCCGGCGGCAGGTCCGCCGGCTTGGTGGTCGCAGCTTTGAAAGCCTTTTCGGCTTCGCTGCGGGAATCGCGGAAGGGTGTGCGTGCCATGGCGGAATGATAGCATGGCGGCGCGCCGCGGCGCAGCCATGATGTCGGCGCGGCGGCGCGGCCCGCCGTTCCGCAGGGAGCCCATGATGACGACGACACGCATCGCGCCCGAGCGCCTCAAACTGAAACGCGCCTATGAGCCGCCCGCGCGCGGCGACGGCGTGCGCATTCTGGTCGACCGGCTGTGGCCGCGCGGGCTGCAGAAGGATGGCGCCGCGCTCGACGACTGGATCAAGGAGATCGCACCGAGCCCCGAATTGCGGAAATGGTTCGGCCACGATCCGGAACGCTGGGGCGAATTCCGCCGCCGCTATGCCGCGGAGCTGCGCGGCAGCGCCGAGGCGCTGGAGCGCATCCGGGCGCTGGCCCGCCGCCGGCCGGTCACGCTCATCTATGCGGCGCGCGACGAAGCGCACAACCACGCGCTGGTGCTGCGCGACACGTTGCTGAAGCGCTAGACGCCGCCGGCCCCGCCCGTCGCCGCGCTGTCGCGCGGCGCCATCCCCTGTGGGGGAGCCTGTGACCTGCGTCACACGCGCGGCGACGCCAGGCCGCTAGCCTCGCCCGACCATCGCGCCGCATTGCCCGGAGGCACGCCATGAAACCCTTCTCCGCCCTGCTCGTCGCCGCCGGCGTCCTTGTCGCATCGCCGCTCGTCGCGCCCGCCCTCGCCCAGACGGCCCCCGGCGTCGAGAAGATGAATGCCCAAAAACTTAATGCCTATGTCGGCTGCATCAACCGGCTGTCGGAGCGCAGCTACTCATCGCGCGAGCGCTATTTCAGCTGGGTCAAGGGCAAGACCGGCCCGACCGGCAAGGAGCGCATCATCTACGGCACCTACACCATCTACGATACGTCGGACTGCCGGAAGAACGTCGAGAAGGCGAACGCGCTGGAGCCGCACGACGCCGCGCTCGAAGCCGCCGCCACGGCCTATGCCGACGCGGTCGGCAAGCTCGAGCCGCTGCTCAAGGAGGCCGACGACTATTACACGCAGGAGAACTACAAGGACGACAAGATGGCCAAGGGCAAGGCGCTGCATCCGCGCCTCGTCGCCGCCTGGGACGCCTTCGAAGGCGCGGACAAGAGCCTGCGCGCCAATGTCGAGGCCATCAACGACAAGCGCGCGCTGGAAAAGCTCGCCGCGATCGAGCAGGCCGAAGGCCGGAAGGCGCGCTATCACGTCGAGTCGCTGATGATCAACGCCCAGCGCGTGCTGCGCGCCGAGACTGCCGACAAGCCGGACCTCGCCGCGATCACATCGGCGCTCAACGACTACGAGGCCGTCGTCAACGCCACCGAGCCCTTCGCCGCGGCGGCCGGGCCCGACAAGATCGGCTCGATGTTCGTGTCCAACGCCAAGTCGTTCCTCACGACCGCCAAGCAGCTCATGCGCCGCATTCGCGACAAGACGCCATACTCGACCGGCGACCGCATGATGCTCGGTGGCGCCGGTTCCGGCTGGATGGTCGAAGGCTCGCCGCCGCGGTTGATGCGCGACTACAATCAGCTCATCGACGCCTATAACCGCGGCGCCCGCATCTAGCGCCTGAAACGAAAAGGCCGGGACGTTCGCGCGTCCCGGCCTCACGCATCATGTCGCCTTCTCTGGCGGTCTTAGAACCTCACATAGCGCTCCTGCGGCTGCGCCACGGCAACGCCGACCAGCGTACCGCCGACCGCGCCGATGCCGGCGCCGACCAGCGCGCCGCCACCGGAGGTCAGCGCCGAGCCGGCGATCGCGCATGGCGGGCACACCGCCGCACCGATAATGGCGCCGACCACCGCGCCACCGATCGGATAGAGCAGCGGCTCGGACGGGAATGGCGATGCCGCGTAGACCGGCTCCGGCGCGTAATCGCGCCGGACGCGCCTCGTTTCATAGCGCGGCTCTGCGGCGTAAGCGGCGCGGACATAGCGCGCGTCCTGAGCGGAATAGCGGTCGTGATGGCGGCCGGCGGCGTTGGCCGAAGCCGGGATCATGACGGCGACAAGCGTCGCGGCGCTCAGGGCTGTGGCGATGGTACGCGTATTGAACTTGGCCATGGGGCTCTCCGTTAATTCAACCAGCCCTGTGCGCTAACGACATCGCCCTGCGTCCGTTCCGCGCCGGAACGTCATGCGGACGAGAATCGGCGCGTTTGTTCCGCGCCCGCATGAGGTCTGAGCGCGGGCCTGTCTGACACCGGGGGCTGCCTTGGCTTCGCCACGACGCGGACCCATTACCGTCCCAGTCGGAGGGAACCCTCGTCTCGACGCGACGTTCAGTCGTGTAGCCTTCGCCCCAACGAGGAGCCCTCGCCCTTGTCCTTCTTCTCCGACCTGCCCGAGACCGAGCTTGTCCCTCCGCCTCAGGATGCTGTGCAATATCGCCACCTCGGCGCCACCGCCGCCGTGCTGAAGTATGCGCCGCGCCGGCTGCGGCTCGACCACGGCGAAGAAGCCATCGCCCGCGCCCAGGCCGACGCGCGCTACTGGCGCGAACGCGCCTTTCGCGCCGAGACGAAACTGCGCGCGCTCGAAACACGGGTGCAGCAACTAGCGCGCCGGGCCCGCGAACTGGACCGCTAAGCTCTCGTCACGGCTGTGCTAGGCTGCGACTCGCCTCGCTGCCTCGCACCCGGACGACGCATGACATCATTTCCAGTCACCGCTCTTGCGCTGTTTCTCTCCGTCGTCGTCGCGTGCGCCGACGCCGCGCCGCCCTCTTATCCCGCCGTCCAGCTTCTTTCCGCCGACAAGACCGTCGTCGGCGAAACCATCCGCTATCCCTCGGGCGACGCCCGCGTCACGGCCTCGATCGTCACCCTGGCGCCGGGCGGGCGCACCATCGCACACCGCCACGGCGTGCCGATGTTCGCCTATATTCTCGACGGCGAACTGACGGTCGATTACGGCGACAAGGGCAAGCGGGTCTATCGCGCCGGCGATGCCTTGATGGAAGCGATGGCGGTCACCCATGCTGGCGTCAACACCGGCACGGTGCCGGTGCGCATTCTCGCGGTCTATATGGGCGCCGCCGGGGCCAGCGACGTCATCGCCGACCGCTGAGCCATGACGCGCACGCTGGCCGCCATTCTCGCTTTGCTCACCGCCGCGCCGGCCCTCGCGGCATCGCTCGGCGACGCCAGCCGTGCCTGGATCGAGGCCTGCGCCGACCGCCTGAAGAATGAGCGTGGCACGGCCGAGAGCAAGGTGACGTACTGCACCTGCATGCATGAGCAGTTCGACGACAATCGCGAGGTCGATCAGACCGAGATGGAGCGGCTTTATCCACCGATGCACCGCGCCTGCCAGATCGAAGCCGGCCGCGGCCGCTGAGCCTCTCGTCAGCGCCGCCCGGCCACCAGCCAGATCAGCAGGCCGAGCACCGGCAGCAGCAGGATCAGCAGGATCCAGAACAGCTTGGAGCCGCCGGTCTGGCCGCTTTTCAGGATCTGCAAGATGGCCCAGATGTCGGCCACCAAAATGATCAGGCCGAGCAGGCCGCCTTCGAATCCCATTGTGACAATCCCTTCCTATGGGTCGGGATAAGAACCGCGGGGCCGGACGCGGGTTCCACGTACGCTCGTATGAAACCTCACCGTCCTCGTCGGGTGGGCTAAGGCGCGAAGCGCCGAGCCCACTATCGCTTACAACCGCACGGCCACCAGAATCCGCGTGCCGAGGCCGATCAGCACCGTACCGAGCGCGCGTTCGATCCAGGTGCGGGCCCGCGCATAGGCCGCCTGCACGCGCGGCCGCGAGAATACGAAGGCGACGATCGTGTACCAGGACACTTCCTGCACGCCGACAATAGCCACCGCCACCAGCCGCACCCACACCGGCGCGTCATGCGGCAGCAGCGCGACGAAAATGCTGGAGAAGAAAATGATGATCTTCGGATTGCCGAGGCTGAGCCAGGCGCCGGTCAGCACCGCGCGCGCGATGCCATCACGCGCGCCCGGCGTCGCGGCAGCCTGCACCGGCATGGGATCGCGGCTGTGACGCCACGCGCTGATGCCGAGCCAAATGAGATAGGCGCCGCCGGCAATCTGGATGATGCCGTACACCGAGACGAACCGCGTCATCAGAAGCGCGATGCCGAAACACGCCGCGGCGGCCCACATCGTCGCCGCGATCGCGACGCCGGCGCCGAGCGCCACGCCGACGCCGAGACTGCGGCCGGCGGCGGCGCGGCTCACCATGAGGAATGCCGGGCCCGGACTGATGATGCCGAGCAGATTGGCGAGCGCGAGGCCCGCGAGCGGCCAGAAATAAGAAGACATGCGATGCGTCTCCCCGTTCGCGCAATACCAGCGCGGTCAGACTTCTTCCCGGCTCCGCGCCTGCGCGCCCGGCGCGATGATCGGCGGCGCGGCGTTGAGCTTCTCGACGGCGAAACCGGCCGCTGCCTTGTAGCCAGCCATGAAGTCGGCGCGCTCCTGCGGCGGGATGATATCGTCGATATTGTCGAAGGTGCCGCCGCAGCGCTCATCCACGAGATTGAGGAGGCCGAAAGGCCCGGCGCCGCGATTGCGCAGGATGAGCTGCGAGATCGGCCCGCACAGCATCTTGTCGTAAGCGGCAAGCGCCGCCGGCGTCGCGCCGTGCTCGATCATGCACGCGCCCAAAGTGCGCGCATCGATGATCGCCTGGCTCGCGCCATTGGAGCCGGTTGGATACATCGCATGCGCGGAATCGCCGAGCAGCGCGACCGGACCATCCTGCCAGGTCTCGACCGGATCGCGATCGATCATCGGGTTCTCGAAGGCGCAGTCCGCCTGCGCGATCATCGCCGGCACGTCGAGCCAGTCCCACACCCAGCCATCGAAATGATGCGCGAAGTCCGAGGTCTCGACCTGCCGGAACCAGCCGGCCTGCTTCCAGCCGTCGCTGTTGTCCAACGTCACTTCGGCGATCCAGTTGATGGTCGCGAGGCCCGTCTGCGGATCGGGATGCGAGATCGGATAAAACACCATCCGATGACGATGCGTGCCGAGGCCGACGAAGGATGCGCCGGAGCGGATCGGCTTGCCCTTGGTGGTGCCGCGCCACATCACCGCGCCGCCCCAGTGGATCGGCGGCTGCTTGGGATGCATCTGCGCGCGAATGGCGGAGTGGATGCCGTCGGCGGCGATCAGCAGCGCGCCCGGCACATCCTCGGTCGAACCGTCCGGATGCTCGATCGACGCAATCACGCCATCCGCGGTTTTGCGATAGCCATTGACGCGGCTGCCGAGCCGGACAGCGTCGCGGCCAAGCCGCGCGATCACGGCATCGTACAGCATCATCTGGAACAGACCGCGGTGGACGGAATACTGCGGCCACTTGTAGCCGGCACCGAGGCCGCGCGGTTCGGAATAGATATCGTTGCCGTTGAGGCCGACCAGCGCCCATTCCCTGGACGGGACGCCGACGCGGTCGAGATCGGCCGGGGTGAAACCGAGGTCGCAAAGTTCGCGCACGGCGTTGGGCTGGATATTGATGCCGACGCCGAGCGGGCGCATGTCGCGTACGGCCTCGAACACGACACAGGGAACACCGATCTGGTGCAGGGTCAGGGCCGTCGTCAGCCCGCCAATGCCGCCGCCGGCGATAATCACGCGATCACGCATACTCATGGAACCCCCAGGCTCGTTTTCTTTAACGGGGCCAGAGGGATGAGGCAAGGGATGAGGCAAGTGACGAGAAACGGCGCACCTCAGGGCCATTCCGGAGTGACAGGCCGGCGGCGGCCGTGCGAAACAGGCAGCGGCAAACCCGACATGGGCGACGACGGAGGAACCGATGGCGAATGAATCCACCTTGTCCCGCGACGAACTCAACGACCGCATCGCCATCCTGCGTGACAATATCCGGCAGCTCACCGAGCAGGCGGCGGCCTTCTCCGGCGCGGCCGACGAGGAGCGCGCAGCCAACCGCATCGCGGAACAGCAGGACGAGCTCGATCGTCTCGTCGTCATGCTTGATGAGATGGATAAGAAGAAATCATAGCGCACCTGGCTGCCGCGCCGCCGGCGGCGTGACACACTCCTCCGCAAAGGCGGTCCTGAACCGCTTGAGCAACGATGTGGAGGAGTCTCATGGCGACACCGACCATTGTCCGCATCTGGCGCGGCCGCACCACGCGCGATCGCGCCGACGAGTACGAAGCCTATCTGTTCAAGAATGGCGTCAAGGTTCTGTCGGAGCGCGCGCTCGCCGTGTCGCAATTTCGCGAAGACCGCGAAACCGACAGCGAATTCGTGACGGTGTCGTACTGGGAAGACATCGAAGCGATGTCGCGTTATGCCGGCGCCGACCCGCGCATGATCCATCACCTGCCGCGCGACGAGGAGTTTCTCATCGAACTGCCGGAAAGCGTACAGGTGCTGCGCATCACCGCGGCCTTCCGGCTGTTCGGCGACTAGAACTTCCAGTCGAGAATATTGCCGTCGTCGATCAGGTTCGAGACGTCGCCGTCCATCTCCGTGGCAACGACATCCGTGGTGTTGATGCCGGAGCCGGGAACGGCGTCGGGCTGCGGCAGACGCTTGCGCATGTCGCGATAGGCCTCGAAGGCGATGCCGCCGATGTGTCCGCCGTCACAAACCTGACGGCTTCCCGCTGTGCTATGGTGCCTGACGGAAATTGTTCGCCGGAAGGAGATTGCCCGTGGCCCGCATCGTTTCACTGACCGTCGTTGCCCTCGCGGCGGCAACCCTGAGCGCCCTCGCCCTGCCCGCCATCGCGCAGTCCTTCGGCCGCAGCTACCCGGTGACCATGCAGGAGCCCGACCCCGGCGTCGATGACACCGGCCGCGATGTCGAGTTGCCGCCGGAATACCGGCGCACGCCGGTGTTCTATCGCAGCGACTATCCGCCGGGCACGATTATCGTCAACACGGCCGATCGCTTTCTTTATCTCGTGCAGGATAACCAGACCGCGCTGCGTTACGGCGTCGGCGTCGGACGTGACGGTTTCCAGTGGGGCGGCACGCACAAGATCACGCGCAAGGCCGAATGGCCGGACTGGACGCCGCCGCCGGAGATGATCGAGCGCCAGCCCTATCTGCCGCGCTTCATGGCCGGTGGGCCGGGCAATCCGATGGGCGCGGCCGCGCTCTACATCGGCACCACGGTATACCGCATCCACGGCACCAATGCGCCGCAGACCATCGGCCAGGCGGTGTCCTCCGGCTGCTTCCGGCTGGTGAATGAGGACGTTCAGGACCTCTACTCGCGCGTTGCAGTCGGCACCCGGGTGATCGTCCAGCACCAGTAGCGCCGGCCTGATCCGCCGCGTATCCTTGGGTCCAAAGACACAAACGAGGGATGCGCAATGCCGGGGCTGTTACAGGATCATGTCGCCGTCGTGACAGGCGGAGGCTCCGGAATCGGCGAAGCCATTGCCGTCGGCTACGCCCGCGAAGGCGCGCGCGTCGCAGTCCTCGACGTTGACGGTGACGCCGCCGCCAACACCGCCTCCACGATTGCCGCGCAGAGTGGCAAGGCTATCGCGCTGGCGCTCGATGTCAGCCAGCGTGAGGCGTGTTTTGCGGCGGCCAAGGAAGTCGCGCACCAGCTCGGGGCGGTGTCGATCCTGGTCAACAATGCCGGCATCAACCGCCGCAATCCCGTGGCCGCCGACGCCGACGTGTTCTTCAAGGATTGGCAGGACATCATGGCCGTCAATCTCACCGGCATGCTCAATGTCACGCAGGCCTTTCTGCCCGCCTTGCGCGACAGCAAGGGCCGCATCGTCAATATCGGCTCGATCCAGTCTTTCGTGCATGTGCGCACGCCGAACTCGGCGGCCTACACGACGTCCAAGCACGGCGTGCTCGGCTTCACCAAGGCGCTGGCCGCCGAACTCGGCAAGGACGGCGTGCGCGTCAACGCCATCGGCCCGGGCCTGATCGAGACGCCGATCAACGCCCAGGTCCGCGCCGCCAGACCCGAGCTAGTGCAGGTGTTCCTCGATCACACGCCGCTCGGCCGCGCCGGCAAGCCGGACGACATCGTCGGCCCCGCGGTGTTTCTCGCCTCCGACATGTCGTCCTATGTCACCGGCACCATCGTCATGGCCGATGGCGGCTACCGCACCATCTGATCGCCCGCCTCTCATTCACCAGGAGTGACCTCGATGTCGAAAGCCGTTGCCGTCGTCGGAGCCGGAACGATCGGCGCCAGCTGGGCCGCGATCTTCCTCGCGCAAGGCTACGATGTGCGCGCCACCGATCCGTCGCCGCAGGGCGAGGCCTTCGCGCGGCGCTTCATCGCCAATGCCTGGCCGACGCTGGAGACGCTGGGCTGGGTCGTGCCCGGCGCCAGCCAGGATCGCTTCTCGTTTCACGCCTCGCCGAGCGAAGCCTGCAAGGGCGTCGGCTTCGTACAGGAAAGTGGACCCGAGCGCGAGGACATCAAGATCGAGACCTTCCGCGAAATCGACGCCGCCACCGCGCCGGATGTCGTCATCGCCTCCAGTTCGTCGGGCCTCCTCATCTCCCGCGTCACGGTGAAATGCGCGCATCCCGAACGCTGCGTCATCGGCCATCCGTTCAACCCGCCGCATCTCATTCCGCTGGTCGAGGTCGTGGCCGGCCAGAAGACGTCGCAGGACGCCGTGGACAAGGCGATGGCGTTCTATCGCGCCATCGGCAAGCACCCGATCCACATCAGGAAGGAAGTGAAGGGCCACGTCGCCAACCGCCTGCAGGCGGCGCTGTGGCGCGAGGCGGTAAGCCTCGTCGCCGACGGCGTCTGCTCGGTCGCCGATGCCGACGCCGCCATCGCCTACGGCCCCGGTCTGCGCTGGGCCTTGATGGGCCCGCATCTGACGTTCCATCTCGCCGGCGGCGAAGGCGGCATGACGCATTTCATGAGCCATCTCACCCCGGCGCTGCAAACCTGGATGGACGACATGCGCAACCCGCGCGTGCTCGACTACAAGCAGCTCATCATCGACGGCGTCGCCGAGGAAGCCGGCAACCGCTCGATCGCCGATCTGCAGAAGTGGCGCGACCGCAAGCTGATCGACATTCTCAAGGTGTCGAGCGCGCCCTAGGTTTGCGAGTTCGCATTCTCTTCGCTGATCGCGCGCAGCAAGGTCAGCAGCAGACCATTGAGCGGTGTCGCGATGCCGTAGCGCTCGCCAGCGGCGACGATGGCGCCGGTCAGCGACTCCACCTCGAAGGGCCGCCCGGCAAGCCGGTCGAAATAGGTGGAGGTGGAAAGATTCGCTCCGAAGCCCCGTACCATCTTGAGAACGCGGCGGCTTTCATCGTCGTGAAGGCCGGCGCCATCGGCCCGCGCTACGCGCCCGGCTTCGTCGAGAATAGCGAGGGACAGCAACTGAATATCCGGCCGTTCGAACACGGCGAAGCGCTGCAAGGTCAGCGCCGTGATCGGATTGGCGATGGCGTTGACCAGCAGCTTGCGCCATTTCAGCGTGACGAAATCAGCGCTGGTCAAAACGTGCAGCGGCGTATCCGCCATCAACGCGGCAAAGGCACGGCCGCCTGCGTCATCGGGCACGACAAGTTCATGGGCGCTCACCGGCTTGTAGCGCACGCGGTCCGGTGCCAGCCGTTCGCCGTTGTAATAAACCAGCGCCGGCACGATGGCCGCGCCGTTGGCATAAGGCGCGATGCGTTCGACGTGATCGATGCCGTTCTGCAAGGCGGCGACCGTGGTCGCTGGCGTGCACAGGCGCTCCAGCCACGGCCCCGCCGATTGCGTCTCGTGTGTCTTGGTGCAGAGCAGAACCCAATCGACCGGGCCCGCCGCGGCCGGGTCGGTCAGCGCGTTGAGCGACACGTCGAAAGCGCCGTCCGGGCCTTCGACCGTCAGCCGGTCGAGCGGCTTGCGTACGCAGGCCGTGACATCGTGGAGTCCGGTGCGGGCCAGAAGCCCGGCGGCGGTGCCGCCAATGCCGCCGAGACCGACGACGGCGATCCTCAAGCGCTGCGATGGAGCCGGCGTTCCTGACATGCCGGCACGTTCGCGCCCTTATTTGACTTTGTCAACTATCTCGGCCGGGCAGCAAAACGGGCGGCGCGGCTGCCGCCGCCCGCCCGCTTCGCCATGATCTTGCGACGTTAGCGTATCGTCAGCACCAGCCCGCTCAGATCCGCGCTGATGATGAGGCCCGCCTGCCGCCCGGTCAGGGTCAGAACGGCGCCCTTCTGGTTGGTCAGCACCACGCCCTGCGCGCCGCGCACCGCGGCGGCGCCGGCGCCGGCCTGGCCGTAGACGCCCTCGATGTCCGAGGCGCGGCGGATGTTCGACACCGTGCCGTAGAAATTGGTCTCGGAGGCGCCGAAGGTGAAGCCGTAGCTGATGCCGCCGATGCTCAGCGGATACTTGCGGCCATTGAAGGTCAGCGTGCCGCTGCCGCCCGAGCCGCCGACGACGAAACCGGCCTTCACGATGCGAATGTGGACACGGCCGCTGTCGGCATAGGCGGCGGATGCGAAGCTCAATCCGAGAAGCGCGACGAACGCCAGAATCGCGGCGCGGAAGGTGGCACGGACAGTCATTGTGGGATCTCCCTGGGTACCGTCACCCGGGCGCGGTGGGCGCACGATTCGAGTCGGCACGCCGCCATAATACGCCGCGCCCCGGAAAGTTCCATTTCCCGACGCGGCGTTACCGTTTGAACAGCCCCATGATGCTGGCCTTGGCGAGCGTCTTGAAATGCAGGTTGAAGCCGATCTGCGCCGCGGGAGTGTCCTGCTGGACGCCGAGCACCTCGTTCACGGCGAACACCGTGAACAGATAGCGGTGCGGATGGTCGCCCTGCGGCGGGCAAGGGCCGCCGTAGCCGGCGAAGCCGTAATCGGTCCGGGTCTGCAGGGCGCCCTTGGGCAAAGCCCCGCCGGTGCTGCCGGCGCCCAGCGCGAGCTCGGTCACATCCGGCGGAATGTTGACCACCAGCCAGTGCCAGAAGCCGGAGCCGGTCGGCGCGTCGGGATCGTAACAGGTAACGGCATAGCTCTTGGTGCCGGCGGGGCCCGGCGACCATTTCAGGTGCGGAGACTTGTTGTCGCCGCTGCAGCCGAAGCCATGATCGGCCGAGCCGGCATGCGTCAGCGCCAGGTAATCGCCATCCTTGAAGCTGTTGCTCGACACCGTGAACGCCATGGCCTCTCTCCTCGCCTGCCCTGTCATATTGTGACGGCCAGTGTAACCAATGCGCGCCAGCCAGGCCACCCGCCGCAGCGCCCTTGGCGACCGCCTCGCCGTGGCCTAAACACCGGCTGACACGATCCTCGACCCGAGACGATCCCATGGCCGCCGACCTGCCGTTCAACATCTTCGATGGCGTGGTCGTTCTTTGCCTTGTCGTTGCAATCGTTGTCGGCTTCCGCACCGGCCTGATGCGCAGCCTCGCCACCATCCTCGGCTATGCGCTTGCCGCGCCCGTTGCCGTTCTGCTGATGCCCTATGTTTCTCCGCTCGTGAACGAGCGCTTTCACTTCGGCGAGGCGCAGGCGCCGCTGCTGTTGTTCGCCATCTTCGCGATCGTCGGCATTCTGCTCGCCGCGCTGATGCGCGGCGCCGTCGGCGAAGTCTCGGGAAGCCACGTCGGCGCTTTCGATCGCGCTGCAGGCGCGCTGCTCGGCGCGGTACGTATCCTGCTGGTTGCCGTTCTGATCGTGATGGTGTTCGACCGCCTTATTCCGCCGGACCGCGAGCCGGCCTTCCTCGCCGGTTCCAGGTTGCGCCCGGTATTGTCGCAAGCCGGCGTCCAGGGCTTGCGGCAACTGCCGCCAAATGTGACCGAATCCATTGATCGGCTCAAACGCATGCATGGTCTGTAGCGCCCCGCGCCGCCTGTACAATTACCCGCGCGCGACCTAAATTCGACGCCAGCATACAGCAACCGACCGCGAGGCTTGTTATGACCAACGTCACTTATGAAATCGTCGAGCACGACGGCGGCTGGGCCTACAAGGTCGATGGCGTATTCTCTGAACCATTTCCGACGCATGACGCGGCGCTGAAAGCGGCCACGCGCGCCGCCGCCGGGCAGATCGTGCCAGGCCATACCGAAGAGATCGAATACGAAGACGCCAAGGGCAAGTGGCATACCGAGACCGCAAGCGGCAGCGACCGGCCCACGACCACCGTCAAGGATACCAAATAGTCCCGGGACTCTCCGCCGCGCCGGGACCGCGCGGATAGCCCGCATCAGGAAGCGGCGATGAAGAATTTCGGTAGTCCGGCGGCCCTCGCCGGCCTGTTGGCGTTCAACGGCGGCTTTGTCGATACGGCCGGCTTCCTCGGCCTGCAGGGCCTGTTCACCGCGCACGTCACCGGCAATTTCGTCACGCTCGGCGCCGCCCTGATCGAAGGCAGCCACGGCATCGTCGGCAAGCTGCTCGCGCTGCCCGAATTCATTCTGGTCGTCGCGCTCGCGCGCCTGGCCGGCACCGCGCTGCGACGCCACGGCGCGCCGGTCCTGCCGACACTGTTGATCGCGAAGGTGCTGTTGCTGGCTGCGTTCTTCGGACTCGCGGTCGGGTTCGGGCCCTTCGCCAATGCCGACAGCCCCGCGGCGTTGCTCACCGGCTTTTCGGGCATCGCCGCCATGGCGCTGCAGAACGCGGTGCACCGCGTCCATCTCGCCGATCAACCGCCGTCCACCTTGATGACCGGCTCGACCACGCAAGCCACCATCGACCTTGTCGATCTCATGCTCGGCGGCACGCCGAATGATGCGGCAACGCGCATGCGCCTGCGCCGGCTCGCCGCCAGCATCCTGTACTTCGCCGCCGGCTGCGCCGTCTCGGCCCTGCTTTATTGGAAGATAGGTTTCTGGGGTCTGGCCGTGTCCGTCGTCGTCGGCGCGGTGGCCGCCATGATGCGGCTCAAGCCAGCGACATAAACTCTACTGCCAGAGGCCGTAGCCCGCCCACTTTTCCTGCGGGATCTCGTTGCCGATCTCATATTCGAACGACAACACCTTGAGATGTTCGTCATTCGTCACGCAGGAATAGGTCAGCGCATACCACTTGCCGTGGCTGCGGAACGCCGCGCCTCTGGCCTCGAGCTGGTTGCTGGCGATGACGATGTCCACGGTGGCATTGGCGACCGCGCGGTCGGGACGAAATTTGCCGGCGTCCTTGCGGATGCGCGCCATCGCGGTGGCGTCACATAGCTGCGCCATGCGATCGGTCGGCATCAGCAGCTTGAGCGTACGCTCGAGTTTGGCCTCGGCGGATGCGGCATTCGGGGCGGCGAGCAAAATAAGTGAGGCAATCGCCAGCATCCGATGTCGCATTATTCCAACCCGTTCAATGATCGGCCCCGCCAAGCATTTACGGGTCGGGACAGGCCAAGGCAACCCTTGTGCTTGCGACCAAACGACTTGTGGACACAGCCATGCGCGAAGAACTCCGGCGACACAAAAACAACGCGGATCAGACGTATTTTGCGTCGCGCTCCAGCAGCTCGATTGAAATGCCTTGAGGCCCGCGGATGAAGCAGATCTTGATGCCGGGCCGCGGCACGTTGGGCTCCATCGTGAATTCGACGCCCTTGGCCTTGAGATCGGCAGCCACCTTGTCGACGTCTTTCACACGAAAACCGAAATGATCGAGACCCTGGCAGGGCGTCACCGGCGGCGGATTGACGCCATCGCCGGGCGTGACGGGCGCCAGAAAGATCATCGCGCCGCCGAGCCGGACATCGACGCGCGGCGCTCCTTGCTGTGTGGAGCGCAGGATCTCGGCGCCCAGCATCTGCTCGAACCATTGCGCCGTGGCCTCCGCATCGGGCGTGCGCAGATGGATGTGATCCCAGACGATATTCGACATGACGTTTCCTCGATCCTGTTTGCCGCAACCTAAACCGGATTGCCGGCCGCGTCATGCGGCCAACAGCGCGTCGTCGGCGCCGCACCGGCGTCTCTTGCCGGACGGCGGTTTTTTCAGCAAACTCGGGGCATCCATACGAATCACAGTCGCTTCCCCGCATTTGGCCGCGGAAGGCCCAACCGGATTCTGGCGATGCGCCATCATCTCCCTGCATCTCCGTCATTCCGACGTATCGGCGCGGCGGCGTTGTTCGCCCTGGCCGCGGCCCTGCTCGGCGGCTGCGAAACGACAAGCGCGCCGTCGAACCCGCTGTCCGAACTCGCCGCTTACAGCAGCGGCGCCGGGGCGAGAGCCCAATCCGGCGCGCCGGGCCGCGCCGAAGCCGCTGCGCCGGAGAAGCCGAAGACCCGCGCTCAGGCGGCGATGGATTGCTGGTCGATGGTCGAAAAATCGCGTGCCGGGGCCAGCCTGGAGGCCAAGGCCGATTACGTGCACGCCTGTATCGACAACAAGCTCGGCACCACGACGGCGAAACCCGACGGCAAACCGGCGGCCGCGCCGAAGCGGCAGCGCCCGGAAGCCAAGCCGGCTTCCTGAAGCGGGCTTCGTTCCCCGGCGCGGCTTGGCGCAGCTCGGCGCGCCATCCACACCTTCGCCAAATTTCGCGGGCAGGGTCCCGGGCGTCTGCATGAGGCGCCCCCGGATCCAAGAGGAACTTTCGCGATGCGCTGCTCAACGTGCCCGGTTGGCCCGCTGATTGCCATTGCCTTGTTGTGTGCCGCCCTGCCGGCACGCGCGGATCAATTGCACGGCTCGGTCGATGCGTCGCCCTGGAGCTTCCTGGAAACGCCCGACCCGACCGTTCAGGTCGAGGACCTGCCGCCGCCGTCCGCTCCCGTGGCAGGCCTCGACGGCAACGCCGCCGACAAGCCTTTGACCCAGGAAGAGCGCGACAGGATCGGGCTGGCCCTGCAATTTGAGCCCGGCAATCCCGGGGCCGCCGCGCGCGCCCTGAAGGCGCGCAAGACCGCCGCCGCGAAATCCGGCGGCCTCGAAGTGTCGCGCAACGCTCACGGCAATGGCCTCAGCACCGTCGTCTTCAATAAGCCGATTGCCTCCGATGCCGGCCGCTGGAAAGCGCGCGTCGGCGCAGATCTCGGCATGGCCGCGGAATCGAGCCCCGGCTGGTCCCCGGATAATCCGTTGCGCGTTCGGCGCAACGCGCGCGACGCCAATGCGGCCTGGGCCTCGGTCGATGTGCACGAATTGGCCACCGTCGATGCGCGCGTCAATCCGGCCGGCGAAAACGGCGTGCTCGCGACCACGTTTCGGCGCTCCGTGCCGATCGGCAGCAACGTGTCGATGACGTTGCAGAGCCGCACGTCGATGACGGAGACCTACGGCCGCGGCACGACGTCGTTCGACATTCCGCTGATGGCCCTGCCCGCGTCCGATGGCGGCACCTCGACATCGCGCGTCTGGGGTCAGGAGAACTCGGCGCGGTTCAAGATCCTCTCGACCGGCACGACATTGGGCGCAGGCGTGACCTCGAGCAGCACCGATCCGGTGACGCATCGCATGCTCAGCGCGGAGCAGACGCTTTACGGTCCGTTAAGCGTATCGACGACGATCTACGATGTCGGCCAGGCCGGCGAAAATTGCGCCGTGAGCGCCCGCGCCAGATTTAACTGGTAAAACGCGGGCTTTGACGTCCCCGAGTTCCGCCCGCCGCATTCCCGCCCGTTAGCGGCCCAAACCCCGCCCGCTTCGCATGTCGCAATCGCGCGCTTGGATTCATGCGCGCGTGCGCCCGTACAGGAGTTGGTGATGACCACAACGAAACCCGATCGGTTTGGAGCCGACAAGCCGGCGGACAAGCAGGGACCGGAGCGCTTCGCACCGCCGCGCGCGCCGGAGAGGCTGGGCGAGATCGATCAGGCTGCGGCGAACGCCTTTGAGGGCGAGATTCGCGAGTTCGTCCGCCGCGACGTGGCCCGCCGGCCGCGCGGCGAGGCCGGCGACGCCGGTGTGGCCGGCAACGCCGGTGTTGGCGGCGGCGGCGGCGGCGACGCCGTGGCCGACAACTTGGGCACCCTCATCCGCCGCGTCTCGAGCCAATCGATGGACGAAATCGATCGCGTTATTCTCGAATTGCAGGGTGTGCGCGACATGCTGCGCCAGGAAGGCGATCGCGTCACCCGCGAGGTCTCCGGCTATGCCAGCCTCAACCACGCCGCCATGACGGCGATGCAGGTCATCGGCGAGAGCATCAAGCAATGGCGCGGAGACCACCCCACCCGTCCGCCGCAGGGCCAGCGCTCCGCGATTTAAGCTCGCGCCCGATCCCGCTTGTTGATGCGAATTTTGCGGGGTGTCATCACCCCGCAACCTCCGCGGCCCGGTTTGCCGCGTTATTGTGCACCTGTTCGGCACTGACCGATTCGTCGCCAGCGGCTGTGCAGTGATGGAATTCGCGGGCGATCCGTCCCGCCGCGTCAATGCGGAGGACGAGGTTCGTAACGAACGCTCCTCCCAACAACTTGAACCCCGCCGTGGCGGGGTTCTTTTTTACCGGTCAAAATTAGAGGATGCGGACGGCGCCTAGCGGGTCGCGCTCGTGTTACCGACGCTGCCGAACACGGCGCCGTCGTCGTCCAGGCTGGCGCCGCCGCTGAGATGCCCGGCGACCACGACGGCCCCCATCATCATGACGAACAGGGTCGCGGCAACGAACATCAGGCCGATTTTTCCAAGGGCATTGCTATCGGCCACGGCCGCGTCTCCAGATCCAGGTTCGAAGTGTCGGAACGTCCCAGCCGGGATAATGGCCGGGCCGTCTTATGGCTTAGTAAACACGGCCGAAGGGTGGCCGTTCCATGATGCAGATCACAAAACTGCAGGGGAAAGCGAAAATTCGGGGTGGGCGGTTAACGGCCTAGTTCGCGGCGACCTTACCGGTCCCTTCGGACTTACGAGGCAGGGGGTAGTCGGCGCTGTCATATAATTGACGGATGCCGTTGCCGTCAAAGCGCTTTTCCTCGACCTCAAGATAGGCGCCGAGCAGCAATTCCGGGGGCAGTTCCTCCACGGCAAAGCGGATGGCCTCGGCGGCGGTGGGGAAGCGTTTGTAGCCGATCGGCCGACGCGACTTGCGGCTCCGGCTCGGGAACAGTTCGGACGGGGCGCGGTAGTTGATCATCGACATCGCCACAAACTCCTCGTCCGGTACTATGACCTCGCCAATCGCGGAAATCCAGCGTCGGCCCGTAGCGGCAAGTCAGCTCTACACCGCGATCACCGCCTGTTAACGGGCCATAAAAAGGGCCGCCCGGACACAGCCCGGACGGCCCTTCGCGACGTTGATGGCAGGCTGGATCAGTCCACCACTTCCGCAACGACCTGGCTGGTGGCCGGATCGATCAACAGCACGCGGTTGTTCACGACCATGTACTTGTAGGACTGGATGGCGGGCACCTCGACCGCAACTTCCTGCGGAACGGCGTAGAGCTGCGTGCCTTGCGAAATACGCGTGCCGACGCGGTACTCCGTCGTGCCCTGCACCGGCGCCGTCTGCTGGCGAACGATGGTGCGATAGATGGTCTGGCGCTGCACCGGGGTGAGCTGGACGCGCTCAGTGGTTGAGACCACCGCGCCGCTCGTGGCCGGCTGCGTGGTAATCACGGTAGTCTGGGCCGACGCGGCGGCGACGCCTGTCAGCAGAACGGCGGCAGCCGCGGTCGCCACGCGACCGCGCAACAGGTGAATGCGCTTCATGGGGTTGTACTCCTCGTTAAGCCGAGAGAACGCCGCATGTCGCGATGCGTTCCGCCGCCGCGATCACAAAAGCTCGCCGAATAATGCAAAGCCGAAATAAATAATCGCGCCGAAGCCTGAATCAAATGAATCGGTTAGCTGCCGCGGCGGCAGCCGCGCGGCGCGTTGCGCATGGCGCCCGAGATGCGAACAAACCGCACCTGCGTTACGACTATAGACAATCGATTCGCAGGACCTCTCACCGATGATCGTCGAATCCTTTGTCGGCCTGTCGCTTGTCCTGAGTTCACCCGTGACTTCCGCATCGATCGCCGGCCGGACCGACATCGCGCTGGCTCCTGCGCCGCTTCCCGATGTTTCGATGCGCCCGAAGGAGGCGGCCCTGCTGCCGCTGGTGCGACGCGCCACCGAATGCATCGTGCGAAAGGTGTCGTCAGATCCGCGCTATGACGGCGAGGCGCTTCCGGCGGCGATCAATGACCTGATCATCGAATCGATCCCCGCCTGCGCCAGCCCGGTGCGTACCATGATCGAAACCCATGACCGTCTATACGGCGCCGGCTCGGGCGAGGCCTTCCTGGTGGGCCCCTATTTCGACGTGCTGCCGTCCGCCATCGTCAGACAGATCAGGAAGCAGACCGGCGCTCGTTGAACGTCGTGCTGTAGAACGAAATCACCGCCGCGCCGTCCTGGTTGACGCCGGTGGTGAGAATGGTGAGCAGCCCGAAGCCCGGCCGGCTGTTCGACACCCGCAGCTCGGTCACCACCGACGTGTATGTGATCGTCTCGCCGACATAGACCGGCCGCAGCCACTTCAGGTCACGCAGGCCGAGCGCGGGGCCTCGCATCGGGATCTTCTCGCCGCGCGCGATCATGTCATCCTGCAACTCGCGCTGCTGGTCGATCATCACCCGCATCCAGGCCGCCGCCGTGTGCCAGCCGGACGCGCACAGCGCGCCGAAATGCGACCTGGCGGCCGCGTCCTCGTCCAAGTGAAAAAGCTGCGGATCGTAGCGCCGCGCGAAAGATTTGATTTCCTCGGCCTTGAAGGTGTGGCTGCCCGTCATCGCCACGTCGCCGACGCGAATGTCTTCGAAGAACTTCATGCCGCCGCTCCCGGGGCGCGGCGGCCAAGCATCAGGGTCGTCGTCATTGTCGTCAGCACGGCGTCGCTGTCGTCGATCATGTCGAACGACATCTTGACCAGACCCATCTCGGGCCGGCTCTTCGACGTGCGCACCTCCAGCACCTTGCTGCGGACGCGGAGGTTGACGCCGGGACGCAGCGGCCGGAACCAGCGAACCTCTTCGACGCCCGGGCTGCCCATGGAGGTCGAGTTGAGAATGAAACCGTCGGCGATCATGCGCATCAACAACGCGCAGGAATGCCAGCCCGACCCGCCGAGACCGCCGAGCAGCGTGGCGGCGGCGGCCGCCTCGTCGAGATGCATCGGCTGCGGATCGAACTCGGCGGCGAAGGCGACGATTTCCTCGCGCGTCACATGGCGGGGGCCATAGACGGCCTCGTCGCCAACCTTGAAGTCCTCGAAATGAAGCCTGTCGGTCATGACGACCTTTATATGCCGTCGAATGCGGCGATCAAGGCCGTGCGCCGATCAGTTCGCGAACCGGAAATGCATGACGTCGCCGTCATTGACGACGTATTCCTTGCCTTCGAGCCGCATCTTGCCGGCATCGCGCGCCCCGGCTTCGCCATTGCCGGCAATGTAGTCGTCATAGGCGATGGTTTCGGCGCGGATGAAACCCTTCTCGAAGTCGGTATGAATGACGCCCGCCGCGGCCGGCGCCTTGGTGCCCTGCGTGATGGTCCAGGCGCGCGTCTCCTTGGGGCCGACGGTGAAGTAAGTGACGAGGTGCAACAGCGCATAGCCCGCCTGCACCAGACGATCGAGGCCGGTTTCCTTGAGGCCGACAGCCTCAAGATAATCCGCGCGCTCGCTCTCGGGCAGCGTGGCGATTTCGGATTCGATCTTGGCCGAAATCACCACCGCCACCGCGCCCTCTTCCTTGGCGCGCGCCTCGACGCGCCTGGAAAATTCGTTGCCGGTCGCGGCATGGCTTTCATCGACGTTGCAGGCGTAGAGCACCGGCGCCGACGTCAGCAGTCCGAGCGAGTGGAACAGCTTTTCCTCTTCCGGCTTGCGCTCGACCACGCGCGCCGGCTTGCCGTCGCGCAGCGGCACCAGGCAGCGCTTGACGAGGTCGATGGTCTCCTTGGCTTCCTTGTCGTTGCCCTTGGCCTTCTTCTCAAGCGCATCGACGCGCTTCTCCAGGCTTTCGAGATCGGCGAGCATCAGTTCGGTCTCGATGATATCGATGTCGGCGATCGGATCGATCTTGCCTTCGACATGGGTGATGTCGTCGTCCTCGAAGCAGCGCACGACATGCACGATGGCGTCGACCTCGCGAATATTGGCGAGGAACTGGTTGCCCAGCCCCTCACCTTTCGAGGCGCCGCGCACAAGGCCGGCGATATCGACGAAGGTGATGCGCGTCGGCAGGATCTGACCCGACTTGGCGATGGCGGCGAGCTTTTCCAGCCGCGGATCCGGCACGGCGATTTCGCCGACATTCGGCTCGATGGTGCAGAACGGATAGTTGGCGGCCTGTGCGGCCGCCGTCTGCGTCAGCGCATTGAAAAGTGTCGACTTGCCGACATTGGGCAGTCCGACGATACCGCATTTAAAACCCATGAGGTCAGGTCCACATCGTTGTCTGGTTAGGCGTCGGGCGCCGGCTGTTCCTTGTCGTCGCCGAAGCCCTTGGCCGTCATTGTGAGATGAATCTTGTTCTGGAAGGTCGAGTCCTTGCCTTCCAGCAGCAGCGAAACATTGTCGGCGACGACATCGCACAGCGCTTCGACGCCGGGCCATTCGTCCTTGGCGAAGTCGGCCAGCACATAGCGCTCGACCAGCTTCTTGTCGCCGGGGTGGCCGATGCCGAGGCGCACGCGGCGATACTCGTTGCCGATGTGCTGCGAGATCGACCGCAGGCCGTTGTGGCCGGCATTGCCGCCGCCCGCCTTCACCCGCACCTTGAACGGCGGCAGCTCGAGCTCGTCATGAAACACGACGACGTCCGACACCGTCAGCTTGTAGAAGCCGAGCGCCTCCGACACCGCGCGTCCGGACTCATTCATGAACGTGCCCGGCAGCAGCAGCAGAACCTTCTTGCCCCCGGGCGCCCCTTCGACGGCGACGCCCTGAAAGCGCTTGCGCCACGGCGCGATGTTGTGACGGCGCGCGATCGCCTCCACCGCCATGAAGCCGATGTTATGACGGTTGCCGGCGTATCTGGTGCCGGGATTGCCGAGGCCGACGAGGAGCAGCATGGCTTTGCCGCCTCTTAAAAATCAAAGGGCAGCCGCTTGGTAAAATCCCGCCCCGGCACGGGGCCGGGACGGGATCTTTCGCGACGACAGACAGCCGAAAGATCGGCTGCCGCTTACTTCTTGGCCGGAGCGCCACCGGCCGGAGCGGCGGCGGGGGCGGCACCGGCGGCCGGCGCGGCGCCGGCGGCCGGAGCGGCGCCAGCGGCGGGCGCAGCGGCGGCAGCGGCCGTGGCGGCAGCAGCCTGCTTGAGCTCTTCGGCGTAGCCAGACGGCGGCACCACCGTGACCAGCGTGAGGTCACCCTGGGTGAGCACGCGCACACCTTCGGGCAGCTTCACATCGGACAGATGCTTGGAGTGGTTGATTTCGAGATCGCTGATATCGACGTCGATCGAACGCGGAATGCGATCGGCCGGGCACTCGAGGTTGATGAAGTGGGTCACGATGTTGACCGCACCGCCGCGCTTGACGCCAGGGGCGCTTTCACCGTTGAGCACGTGCACCGCGACCTTGACGCGGAGCGTGGCGCCTTCCGGCACGCGCAGGAAGTCGACGTGCATCGGCAGGTCCTTCAGCGCGTCGAGCTGATAGTCGCGCGGAATGACGCGATGCTTTTCGCCATCGACGTCGAGCTCGCACAGGGTCGTGGTGAAACGGCCCGCATAGATGCGCTGCTTCAGCTCGTCGTGGTCGAGGAGCACCAAAAGAGGGGTTTTGTTGTCGCCATAGATGACGCCCGGTACGCGACCGGAGTAACGTGCTGCCCGCGAGGCCCCCTTGCCTGCCTTCGGGCGCACCGTCGCCTTCATAGTTTGCACGGTGGCCATAGTATAAGTCCTTCATTCGTCAATGGAAAAAGGCGGCTTTCACGAGCCGCCCCTGAACCGCGGCAAGCCTCCAGGGGTGCCGGGGGCCGCGTTCGGGCTGGCTTATAGCGGCGGGGGCCGAAAAGGGCAACCTGGGCGGTTTTCGCGCGTCATCGCCCCTGTTCTTTAAAGGCCCGGGGCGGCCTGCCTTCCTCCCCGCCTCCGCGGGGACAAGCTTCTCTCCCCTCAGCACATGCCGAGGGAATGGAGCGCCGCGAAGCGCCCAAACGATGCGCCTTGCGGCGCCGGCCCCTCCTTGCGATCGGAG